>JABLTQ010085476.1_pt1 | contig 27005 bp, 30 predicted proteins | sample 7160101 | NCBI WGS metagenome assembly JABLTQ01 (sample SAMN14651228, study PRJNA627086) | human gut metagenome | isolation source: feces | host: Homo sapiens
CGATTTTTGCCCTTTTCGCCTTGGCGGGCACGCGCCCGCCTGCGTCTCAAAAACCAAAAATCCCTGGAAAATCCATCGCTGACAGGTGCGGAGCATTTCTGCCCGTCAAAACCGTGTCTGCCCTTGTCAACTGATGGTAATCTGACCATAACATGACCTGCGCTTGGTGAACATGTAAACATATGGAACATATGGCAAGATGGCTTTTGCGTTTGCGGAAGCCATCTTGCCATATCATACATCGGCGCAGAAGCAAAAAGGCTCCCGGCATATGCAAGAGGTCATACGCTTCGCGGGTAATGGAAGCAGCCGGCGTTTGCGGGAGCATCACAATTTGCGGAGGTGAAGCTTCAAATACCGCTTGCCTTTTCGTGCTTGATATAATATACTATTGGTATGCGTACTAAAACATTTGGGAAGAGGTGCTATTTTTGCGGAGAGACAGCAGTGAAACAAAGAGGAAAATACTGACCGTGTGCGTCCGTCTTTTTCTGGAGCAGGGGTATAAAAGCACCTCTGTCAGTCAGATCGTGGACGAGGCAGGCGTGGCGAGGGGAAGCTATTTGAATCTGTTTCCCACCAAGGACAGAATTTTGCTGGAGCTGACCGAAACGATGTTCGGCGGGCAGTTCGGCGTGGCGAGAAGCATTGCAGACAGCAAGCTGCCGCCGGTTTACGCCTATGCGGTGGAAACGGCGATCCAGCTGACACTGACCGAGCTGAACGAGAACCTGCGGGAGATCTACATCGAAGCCTACTCCCTGCCTGAAACATCGGAGTATATCTACCTGCATACCACAGCGGAGCTGAAGCAGATCTTCGGCGGGAATTTCCCGGATTACAGCGACAGCGATTTTTATGAGATGGAAATCGGCACGGCGGGGCTGATGCGCAATTATATGGCACGGAAATGCGACATCCATTTCCCGCTGGAACGCAAGCTCAGCCGCTTTTTGACGGCGACCATGCGGGTGTATCAGGTGCCGGAGGAGGAACAGGCAAGGGCGCTTGCCTTTATCCGATCACTGGATATCAGGGCAATTGCCACCAAGGTCATGTATAAGCTATTCGCCATGCTGGAGATGAAATACGATTTTAAGCTGTCGAAGGACGGCGAAACGGAGGAGACAACATGAAGAAACGAATACTTAGTATCCTGCTCATGTGCTGCATGGTGTTGACGCTGCTGCCGGTGCAGGCACTGGCGGAGGACTCGGCCTACACCGTGGGAGAGGATACCGGCGTATCAGCGCGGGCGCTTGCCAGAACCGCCGGAACAAAGCTGAAAGCGGACAACATCGACACCTATCTGGCCAACGGCCTGGGCGGCGGCGTGTATACGCTGGCGGAGGACGTGACCATCTCCGGCACACTGACGGTCACGGGCGAGGCCACGGTAGATTTGAACGGCTATGTGCTGCGCTATGCCGAAGAAGCGGAGCCGGGCAGCATCTTCCGCGTCGCGGGGGGCAAGACCCTGACCCTGACCGACAGCCGCCCTGAGGCGAAGCATGAGGATGAGACCCTGCCCGCAGGCGGCCTCATCACCGGCGGCGAGGGCTACCGGCGAGACTATGGCGCGGGACAGTCCTACAGTTACTATGGCGGCGGCGTGTATGTGGAGGCGGGCGCGTCCTTCATGCTGGCGGGCGGCACCATCTATGCCTGCGGCGTCCAGAGCGGAGCGAATTCCGCGTATGGCGGCGGCATCTATGCCGAGGGCGGCTCCGTCACCATGACCGGCGGCGCCATCCGGAACTGCGTCCTCTCCGCCAACAACGGCGCCAACGGCGGCGGCGTATACATTTACTCCGGGGCTTCCTTTACCATGGAGGGCGGCGTCATCGCCGGCTGCTCTGCCATGTCCGGCGGCGGCATCTTGACATCCGGGGGTACCGTCCAGATCACCGGCGGCCGCATCGAGAACTGCAAGGCAAGCGAACGCGGCGGCGGCCTGTCTGTCCGCGGCCACACAAACGGCCCGGTGTCTGTTCTGGACGCTGTGATCTCCGGCTGCGAGGCGAAACGCGGCGGCGGCGTGGCCCTGATCGGCTTTGCCGAGCTGGAGCTGGGGGAGAATGCCCGCATCACGGGCTGCACGGCCAGCGAAAAGGACGATGACGAGGAAGGCGCCATCGAATACGGCGCTGCGATCTATATGGATCTTAACAACCCCCTTATCGTCAACTATCCCGGCAACTTCCTCTATGCCAACGGCGGCCGGGTGGAGGGCACGGTGTATGTGGGAACGAACAAGATTGGCACAAAAAATAACTACTTAGACTCCGTAAAGGCCAGCAACGCCATCGACCACACGGACGGGAAGCCTACCACGGTCTTCACCGGCGATGTCTACTGCGAGGGCGACATCCGGGGCGGTATTTTCCATGGCAGCGTCACTGTGCTGGATCCTCGTGGCGACATGGCCGACGTATCCCAGTATGACTATTGGAAATTCTGCAGCAACCTCTCCGGCGGCAGCTTTTACAAACCCGTCCGCACGGAGTGCCATGTCTCCGGCGGCACATTCTACGGCGGTCTGACTCTGGAAAAGAACGCCAAGCTCAGCGGCAAGCCCATGAACACCGGCAGCGAGCTTACTGACAAGACCAACATCCCCAACCCCAACGGCACGCCCGTCACCGTGACCTATAAGTACGGAAAGCTGGGCGGGACCTATGCCACGCAGATCGTCCAGGCGGGCGAGGCGGCCATCCGGCCCGACGACCCGATAAGAGAGGGTTATACTTTCATCGGTTGGGATAAGGCGATTCCCGCAACCATGCCTGCGGAAAACATCACAATCACCGCACGGTGGAAAGACATCGAAAAGCCGATGGGCGAAATTATCATAGGCACAGATAAATGGCAGGAATTCTTAAACGAGCTCACCTCCGGCCTGTTCTTTAAGGATACGCAGGAGGTAACGATAAACGCAGCCGACAACAGCGGAACCGTATTTATCTCCTATTTGGTGACCGATCAGGATCTCTCCGAGGCAGAGCTTCAATCTCTCGTATTCAGCGGGTACGAGGAGCCGTTCCGCATAGAACCCAACGGAGAGTATATTGTTTATGTAATGCTTGTTGACGAGAGCCTGAACATAACCTATCTTCGTTCCGACCGCCTGACGCTTGATAATGTGCAGCCTGTCATCAGCGGCGTAGAAAACGGCAAGACCTATTGTGGAACACGGACGGTTACAATTACCGAGAAGTATATAGATACCGTCACCGTAAACGGCACGACGGTCGAGCTTGACGAAAGCGACAGCTTCCGCCTTGCTCCGGCAAACGGCGGACAGAAGATCATAGTTGCCGACAAGGCCGGCAATACCACAGAAATGACCGTGACGGTCAACGACGGGCACACTTACGGTGAATGGGTATCCAACGGCGACGGTACGCACACCCGAAAATGCACGGTAGACGGCTGCGCTGGCTCCGAAACCAAAGACTGCTCCGGCGGGAAAGCGACCTGTAGGGACAAGGCAAAGTGCGAGGCCTGCGGTGCGGAATACGGCAAGCTTGACGCGAAGAACCACGCCGACTTAAAGCATGTCCCGGCAAAGGCGGCGACCTGGGTCGCCGAGGGCAATATCGAGTATTGGTACTGCGAAGGCTGCGGCAGGTATTTCAGCGACAGGGACGGTACAAAGGAGATCAGAAGAGCCGACACCGTAACGGCGAAGCGGAAGAGCAGTTCCGCAGCGGCGAAGCCGGAGGACGATCCCAAATCGCCGGGTACCGGCGACACAAGCAACCTTGCGCTGTGGATCGCTCTGCTGTTTGCCAGCGGCGGCGCAGCCATCGGCACAGCGGTTGTCAGCAGAAGGAAAAAGTACAACAGATAATCGACTCGCGAGGCTATGAAAGCGTTCATCGATCAGGCCACACAAATGAACCGCGCCGCATGACCTGCGAGGCGCGCAGGCAAGACGAACACAAAAAGCACTTTTCTGACAAGTTTGGATGGTGGAAGCTTTCCTTTGTGTGCTGTATAATAATGGCACAGACAAGGAGGCGGTCAATATGCTGGCAGAGAATCTGGCGCTCCTGCGAAACCTCCGCGGTATGACGCAGGAGGAGGTGGCGGAGGTCATCGGCATCTCGCGCCAGTCCTACTCCAAGTGGGAGCAGGGCGAAACGATCCCCGACATTGAAAAATGCGACCGGCTGGCAAAATTCTACGGGGTCGCTATCGATGCCCTCGTCCATCAGGATGAGGAGATCGGAAGGACGCGGGTGGCGCCCGCCCCGGTGGGCAAGCACCTGTGGGGAACGGTGGCGATGGGCACCAAGGGGCAGATCGTCATCCCCAAGGCAGCGCGGGATACCTTCCATCTGAGCGAAGGCGACCGCCTGGTCGTCCTCGGGGACGAGGAGCAGGGCATCGCGCTCATCAAGGCGGAGGTCTTTGAGGAGCGGATGCAGGAGGCCCTGCGTGCAGGTCAGAAATCCAACGAATAAAAGAAGGTGCGATCATGAAATGTCCCGAATGTGGAAAGGAAATGCGGGAGGGATACCTCTTTTGCAGCAAGGACGGCGCGTTCAGCTTTGCGAACGAGGTGCCGGGTGTATTTGAGAACGCGAAGCATGCCGATGGCTTTGTGAAGATCACAGACCTCAAGGCCAGTCACCGGACGAGAGTTCCGGCGTCCATCTGCGAGGAATGCAGGACGGTCATGCTCAAGTATTGAGCGAAGCTGCCGTTTCCGACCGAAAAAGTCCCCAAGCCGTTGCGTCAAAACGGCTTGGGGACTTGCTATATTTGCGCGGGTGAGGGAAGTGCTTCAGATATTGTCTTATCAGACCTCTTTGCCCATCTGATAGGCCTGCTCCAGCGCAGGATGCCCGGCGATCTCGCCCACGCCGTTCACGCCGCCTGCGAACACCGTGCCTGCCAGTGTGCAGCGGGGGAAGCAGTCCACCCAGCCCTGCACGGCCTTTTCGGTCCCATCGAAGGTCTCCGGCGCGTCCTCTGCCGCCGTCGCCAGCAGATAGGCTTTCGTAAAGGCGTAGTCGCTGTCGTACAGCGGGTTGGCGCGATCCAGCAGGGTCTTGAGCTGACCGCTGACGCAGTAATAGTAGACGGGCGTTGCGAACACCAGCACATCGGCGTCGTGCATTTTGGCGATGATCGCCGCGGCGTCGTCCCTGAGGACGCAGTGTCCCAGCTCGTGACAGGCGAAGCAGCCCTTGCAGTAGCCGATCTGCTTTTCCCGCAGATACACGGTTTCCACCTGATGCCCTGCCGCCTGTGCGCCTTCGGCAAAGGCTGCTGCCAGCGTCTCGGAATTGCCGCCCCTGCGGGGACTGGAGGAAATGATCCGTACCTTTTTATTCATCGTAAACCACTCCTTGCGTTTCAAGTTTCCCTGTTGTATTTTCATAATAGTACCTGCACCTGGCTTTCTGTCAAGATGCATTTGAAAATTTTTGCGCGGGAGAGGGCCGCGAAAAAAGGTTGACATTTCCCGACGACACTGCTACCATGGAGCGGTACGCCGAAAAGGCGAATTTTGAACGGAGGTGAAGGTTCATGGATAGCTGCGGAAGTACAGGACGAAGCCGGATGTGCGGCGCGTGGGAATATGGGCTTCGGATGCGGTCATTCATGGACTTGAACTGACCACATTCCATTTTGTCGTGTTCTTCTGCACCGCATCTCAGGCGTCTTGCTGCGGCAACTATCGCTGAGGCGGTGCATTTTTGCGCCTATTTTCAGAGCCAAAGGAGGACACGACTATGATGAACAATATGGTAAAGAAGGATCTGACCCAGGATATCGGCAGCCGGATGAGCGGCAACTTTGTGTGCATCCGCGACACGCTGACCATCCGCGAGGCCATGAGCGAGCTGGTGCGGCAGGCGGGAGTCCACGACAACATCGCCACGCTGTATGTGGTGGATGCGGGCGGTGTGTACGCCGGCGCCATCGACCTGAAGGATCTCATCATTGCACGGGAAAACGATCGATTGGCGGACATCATCCGCCGCGGCTATCCCTACGTTTTCGCCAATGAGCGGACGGCGGACTGCGCGGAGCGCATCGCGGACTACGAGGAGGACTCCCTGCCGGTGTTGACGGAGGACCGCCATATCGCGGGCGTCCTGACGGTGCAGGAGCTGGTGGAGCTGGTGGACGACGCCATGGGCGACGACTACGCCAAGCTGGGCGGCCTGACCTCGGAGGAGGACCTGCGGGAGCCGGTGCTGGTCAGCATGAAGAAGCGGCTGCCGTGGCTCATCGCCCTGCTGTTTCTGGGTATGGGCGTATCGTCCGTGGTGGGTGTTTTCGAGTCGGTGGCGGCGGTGCTGCCTGTCGTCATCTGCTTCCAGTCGCTGGTGCTGGACATGGCGGGCAACGTGGGCACCCAGTCGCTGGCCGTCACCATCCGCGTGCTGATGGACGAGAAGCTGACGTGGCGGGAAGAACTGGCCCTGCTGGGCAAGGAGATGCGGGTGGGCCTGCTGAACGGCGGGTGCCTGGGCGTAATGGCTCTGGCGTTCCTGGGCGTCTACGTCCGCGTGTGCAAGGGCTACGCGTGGCTGTCCGCATTCCTCATCTCCGGCTGCGTGGGGGTGTCGCTGGTGGTGGCCATGGTCATCTCCAGCCTGGTGGGAACCCTTATTCCTATGCTGTTCCACAGGATCCGCATCGACCCCGCCGTGGCCTCCGGCCCGCTGATCACCACCGTCAACGATCTGGTGGCCGTGGTGACCTACTATGGGCTGGCGCTGGTGTTTCTGGTGAATATGTTTCATATCTAAGGGAAAACGGGAAAGCTCTCCTGAGCTTTCCCGCTTTTATGCGAATTACTGCTGCTTCGTGACCTGACGGATGCCTGCCAGGATCAGTACCGAACCCAGCAGCAGGGCGGGCGTCAGCGGCTCATGCAGGAGAACTACGCCTGCAAACATGGAACACAGGGTGGTCAGAGATCCCAGGGACGACAGCTTCACCACGGACATCTTCCCCGCCGCGTAGTTGACCATGTTGTTGCAGAGGATGGAGCAGAACAGGCTCAGCACCACCACGCAGATCAGGAACTTCGGATCCGACAACGGCCGCACGTAGGCGGCGAGGTCGCCCTTGATGGTACGGAGGGCCGATAGGGTGAACGCCGCCGCGCAGGCCAGCATCACGACATATGTCCGCTCGAAGGCGGTGAACTCCTGAGCTGTCCGGCGATTCACCGTTTTATACGCGCCGGATGTCAGGCAGGCGCCCATCAGGAACACCACGCCCAGAGGGCGAATGATGCCCATGGAGCTGCCGGAGACCGTCATCAGCATGACGCCCGCCACCGGCAGCAGACAGAACACGGCCTGGCGGCGGGTGGGGTACTCCTTCAGGAACAGCATGGACAGCAGAATGGCCACCACCGGCGCCACCGCCAGCACCACGCCTGCGAACGTGGCGTTGGTATACAGGATGCCGTAGCTCTCAAAGTAGAAGTACATAGGCTCCGTGACGGCCAGCAGAAGCAGCGGCTTCAGATTTTTTCCGCGGAGGGACACCTTCGCCTTGCCAAACAGGATCATCAGCGTCATCAGCAGCGCCGACAGCAGAAAACGGATGGACAGCAGCACGTCCGGCTGGGCCACCTCCATGGCTACCTTGGAAAACAGGACGCTGAAGCCCCAGATGATATGCCCCAGGGCGGCCATGGCCAGCGGCATCCAGGGACGGGCTTTCAATGGTGTATGCTCCATGGGTCAATATCCCTCCTCAAATTGCGTCCTTATTATAATGAGAGATAGAGGGGTTGTAAAATACAATTTATCATGCTATCCTATTGAGCGGATTCAATAGAAGTGAGGCGTTACCATATGACAAACGCGGGAATCGAGGCTTTTCTCATCGTCTGCAAGCAGCACAGCATCTCCAAGGCGGCGGCGGAGCTGTTCATCAGCCAGTCATCCCTGAGCATCCGTCTGCGGACGCTGGAAAAGGAGGTGGGGTGCCCCCTGTTCTTCCGGCACAAGGGCAGCCGCGAGATGGTCCTGACTGAGGAGGGCAAGCGGTTTTACCAGCTGTCCCTGCAATATCAGGACATCGTGCGCAGTATGCTGGCCATTGGGAACCGGAAAAGCAGTCTGCGGCTGTCCGCTCTCAACAGCGTGTCCACGTATCTGCTGCCGCCGGTGTATGAGCAGTTCATGCGGGACCACCCCGAGATCCACCTGGAGATACAGGACATGACCGTGGAGGCGGCCTGCCAGAGCCTGCTGCGGGGCGAGACAGACTTGGCGTTCACCTCGGACGCGCCCCGCACCGATGCCATACGGGCGGAGCTGGTGATGACGGAACCTATGGCCCTCATCTGCGCGGCAGGCTCCTGCTATTCCGATGGCATCGGGCCGGACGAGCTGCCCGTCCGACAGGAGGTGTACGTGGAGTGGACCGACGAGTTTGCCCGCTGGCATCAGGAGCTATGGGGTATGGACGCGGTGCCCCGGATCCAGCTGGAGATCATGAGCCAGCTGCAGATGTTCATGACCAAGCGGGACAGCTGGGCCGTGGTGCCTCGCAGCGTGGCCGATGGGCTGTGCGCCGCAGGCGGGAGGCGGCTGGATGCGGCGTTCCCCTTGCCGGAGCGCCGCATCCACGCGCTGCAGAAAAAGGCGGTAAGCCTGGAGGCTGCGCAGCTGTTTCTGGGCATCACCCGCCGGCTGTGGGCCGCAGCGGAGGCATGAGCGCGAAGCCGCGCCAACGGGGCTGAGGGAAAGAAAACCGAAAAAAGACTCCGGCGAGAGGAACTCGCGGAGCGACCCGACGCGGGAAATATGTGGAAAATACAGGGAGGGATCGGTTTTCACCGACCCCTCCCTGCTGCTATTGCGGCGGTTCAAGGAGCGGTGCTCTTTTTCGGCACGAAAAAGCCGGACATATCGGCATGCTCCAGCGTCAGCAGCTGCACCTTTCTGTCGATGCCGCCGGCGTAGCCCGTCAGACTGCCGCCGGCGCCCACCACGCGGTGGCAGGGGATAATGATGGAGATCGCGTTGTGGCCTACCGCACCACCCACCGCCTGAGCGGACATATGGGAAAGGCTCTGCTGCGCCGCCAGCTGCTGCGCCAGCTGGCCATAGGTGACGGTCTGGCCGTAGGGAACGCGGAGAAGAAGATCCCACACGCGGCGGCGGAACGCGGAGCCCATGGGGTGCAGCGCAGGCAGGAAGTCCGGCTCCCTGCCGGTGAAGTACACATCCAGCCAGCGCTTGGCCTCCGAAAGAACGGGGGTGCCCTGCTCCGTGTGCTGGGCGGGCAGGCCACGAGCGAAGTGTTTCTGCCCGTCGAACCATAGGCCGGTGAGCCCCATCTCATCCGCTGTCAGCAGGATACTGCCCAGCGGGGAATCGTAATGCTGCGTAAACGTCATGGTGTGCGCCTCCCCTGTTTTGGCGGCTGATAGTCCTTCATCTCCGGAATGGCCCCGCCGGCGACCGCCCACAAATACAGGCTGGCCACGCTGCCGTAGGGACTGAAGCGGCGGCGGTATTTTTCGGACAGCCTGCGGTCGATGCTGCGGTGGTGGTAGACCATCCGCAAGCCCCGCAGGATGGCCAGATCGTCATAGCTGAGGATGTCGGGGCGCTGCAGGCAGAACAGCAGGATCATCTCCGCCGTCCAGACGCCGATGCCCTTCAGACCGCTCAGGGCGCGGATGGCCTCTGCATCGGGCATGTGCGCCACGGCGTCCAGATCAAAGGCGCCGGTGTGGACCTTTTCGGCGAAGTCCGTGATGTATTCCGCCTTGCGGAAGGTCATGCCCAGTGCTTGCAGCCGGGGGACACCTGCGGCCAGGACGTTCTCGGCGTTCACCCTGCCCAGCGCGTCCTGCATCCGCTGCCAGATGGTGGCCTGGGCCTTGGTGGAGATCTGCTGGCCCACGATATGGTGGACCACGGCGGAAAACAGATCCGTGTCTACCGCGCGGCGGACAGGGCCCACGCGGTCGATGACCTCACCGAGCCGCTTGTCCTTCTGCCGCAGGTAGGAGAGCTCTGTCTCCCCGTAGGTGAAATACATATCCGCCGCCTCCCTGCACGCATGTTACGGTATCATTATAAATCAGGCGATGGAGTCCGTCAAGAATAGTCGAACAGATTTTCTATGTTTTGATTCTTTCAGAAAAAGTCGGATTTTTTCTGTACCGCAGGGCGGCATTCGCGGTAAGCTGCGACATAGAAAGACGTGCGGGACACGGGCCCGCCGCTGAAAAGAGAAAGGAGCCATCCTCATGACGTACAGCTTTGACGAGATCATCGACCGCCGCCATACCAACGCCCGGAACACCGACGGCTTCCGGGGCTGCATTGTCCACACGGCGGAATACGCCGGAAATGCACCCGCGCATTGCCTGCGTGACCGGAGAAGAACAAGCGAAAAGCCGCCCAACGGCGGCTTTTTCCTGCGTACTCACCGGCGGCAGGGGTGAGACTATTTCTACTTTAGCACGATGGAGCGGCCAATGCAAGAGAAAAATGAGGTTTTGCAACTATTTCTCCGCGATTCCACATTTTGCCGGTGAAATCAGGCAAAATATTGACGAATCGAACCATTGACATCACTTTTCGCGGAGCGTAGGATAGGAGCATATTTTTGAAAATAGGAGATGGCGGGATGAAGTACATTTTTGTGACCGGCGGCGTGGTGTCCGGTCTGGGCAAGGGCATCTGCGCGGCGTCGCTGGGACGGCTGCTGAAGCAGTGCGGCCTGCGGGTGCGCAACCAGAAGTTCGACCCCTATTTCAACGTGGACCCGGGCACCATGAGCCCCTATCAGCACGGCGAGGTGTTCGTCACCGACGACGGCGCCGAGACGGATCTGGATCTGGGACACTATGAGCGGTTTGTGGACGAGGCGCTGGACGGCAACGCCTCCGTGTCCTCCGGCAAGGTGTTCTGGGCGGTGCTGAACCGCGAGCGGCAGGGCGGCTATCTGGGGGGCACGGTGCAGATTATCCCCCACATCACCGACGAGATCAAGCGCCGCGTCTACGCCATGGACAACGGAGAGACCGATGTGGTCATCACGGAGATCGGCGGCACGGTGGGCGACATCGAGAGCCAGCCGTTTCTGGAGGCTATCCGGCAGGTGGCGGCGGAAAAGGGACGGGACAATGTGCTGTATATCCACGTGCCGCTGATCGTGTCCATCCCGGGCAGCGGAGAGCTGAAGAGCAAGCCTACCCAGCACTCCGTCAAGGAGCTTCTCAGCGTGGGCATCCAGCCGGACGTGCTGGTGTGCCGCACCGATGGGCCCATCACCGAGGACGTGCGGCGGAAGATCGCCCTGTTCTGCAACGTGGAGGAGGACTGCGTCATCCCCAACGTCACGGCGTCCACGCTGTACGAAGCGCCGCTGCTGCTGGAGAAGGCGGGGCTGTGCCGCGTGGTGTGCCGCAAGCTGGGACTGGGCAGCGGCGTGCCGGATATGGCCCACTGGCAGGCTATGGTAGACAGGATCCACGGTGTCCGCAAGCGGGTGCAGATCGCGCTGGTGGGCAAGTACACGGAGCTGCACGACGCCTATCTCAGTGTGGTGGAGTCTCTGTTTCACGCCGGCACCGCCTGCGACAGCCACGTGGACATCAAATGGGTGGATTCCCAGACCCTGACGCCGGAGAACATCGGCGAGGTGCTGGGGGATTGCAGCGGTATTCTGGTGCCGGGCGGCTTCGGCGACCGCGGCATCGAAGGCATGATCCTGGCGGCGCAGTACGCTCGGGAGAACGGCGTACCCTATTTCGGCATCTGCCTGGGCATGCAGATCGCGGTCATCGAGTTCGCCCGCCACGCCGCAGGCTGGGCCGACGCCCACAGCGCCGAGTTTTCCGAAACCACCGCCCATCCTGTCATCGACCTGATGCCCGATCAGGTGGGCGTCACCGACAAGGGCGGCACCATGCGGCTGGGCAAGTACCCCTGCGTGCTGGCGGAGGGCTCCCGCGCCAGAGAAGCCTACGGCACGGCGGAGATCTGGGAGCGGCACCGCCACCGGTATGAGTGCAGCAACGCGTTCCGGCCGGAGCTGGAAGCGGCGGGCCTGCGCATGGCCGGTACGTCGCCGGACGGGCATCTGGTGGAGATCGTGGAGCTGCCGGAGCACCCGTGGTACGTGGGGTGCCAGTTCCATCCGGAGTTTAAGAGCCGTCCCGACCGGCCCCATCCTCTGTTCCAGGGGTTCGTGGCCGCGGCGCTGGAACATCAGGAGAAGTAAAAAAGACGGACGCTGCGAAGGCGTCCGTCTTTTTTTACTTCTCGTTGACCCGCAGCTCCAGAACATCGGGGCGGGCGTAGTGGCCCACGCAGTCCAACTCCATGCGGCTGGCGGGGACCTTCTGCATGTCCAGATCGGCGTAGATGATGGCCTCGCGGTCCCACACCGTCTCCGACGCCTCGTGGCCGAAGGGATCGATGAAGCAGCTGCCGCCGCGGCAGGCGATGTCCGGCAGGGCGGCGATCTCCGCTTCGGCACCGGCGGTCCGGGGGTAGTCGCTGCGGCGGAAGATCAGGTCGGCGTTGAGGAAGTAGCAGTGGCCCTCGATGGCGATGTGGCGGATGGTGTTCTGCCACTCGGGATTGTCGTTGGTGTTAGGGGAGATATAGAGGCTGATGCCCTTCTGGTACAGGGCCACACGGGCCAGCGGCATGTAGCTCTCCCAGCAGATCAGGCTGGCCATGGGGCCCCAGGGGGTGTCCATGACGGGGAAATAGTCCCGCTCCGCATCGCCCCAGACCACCCGTTCGCTGCCGGTGGGCTTCAGCTTCCGGTGATTCATGGCGCGGCCATCCGGCGCGATCATCATGTTGGCATTGTACAGCGTGCCGGTGACGGCGTCACGCTCGGAATAGCCCATACTCAGGTAGATGCCCAGCGCGCGGGCCTTGTCCATGAGCTGCCGCAGCTCCGGCCCATCGGCCAGCAGGGAGTTGTCGTAATACTGCTTCCAGTCCTGACGGCCTGCGGCCTTGCGGCTGCCCACGGTGAAGCCGAAGGTCATGCCGAGGGGATAGCCGGGGAGGAACAGCTCGGGGAACACGATGAGCTCCGCCCCGTTCCGGGCGGCCTCGTCGATGAGCGTCAGCGCCTTTTCCAGAGAGCGGGCCTTGTCGAACATGACGGGAGTGGCCTGCACAATGGCGGCGCGGCAGGTATTTTTCAGTTCACGCATGGGGAAACCTCCTTTTATCGCGGCGGGCTCAGGACTTTTCCGGCTCGTCCACCATGCCTCGGGCGTGGAGCACATCATCGGCGGTGAGGGTCATCAGGTCATCGCGGGTGACGCTGTCCAGCTTGGCAAGGCGGTTGTTCTGGGCCACCAGAATATGCTCGAAGATATTCCGGACGCCGCGGGCGTTGCCGAAGCTGTCTCCGGCGGCGCTCTCCTCGGCGATGTAGTCCCGTACCAGCGGCTCCGCCTCCGGCGACAGGACGTACCCCTTGCCGCAGCGCATCTTGAAGATGGCCACCAGCTCGTCCAGCGAGTAGTCCTCGAATAGCAGGAAGCGGTTGAAGCGGGACTCCAGACCGGGGTTGGAGTGGATGAATTTCTCCATCAGGTCGGTGTAGCCCGCTACGATGACCACCAGATCATCGCGGTGGTCCTCCATGGCCTTCAGCAGGGTGTCGATGGCCTCCTGACCAAAGTCGTTCTCGCTGCGGCCGTTGAGGGCGTAGGCCTCGTCCACAAACAGCACGCCGCCCATGGCCTTCTCAATGACCTTCTGGGTCTTGAGGGCCGTCTGACCCACGTAGCCTGCCACCAGGCCGCTGCGGTCCACCTCCACCAGCTGGCCCTTGGACAGAATGCCCAGACTCCGGTAGATGCGGGCCATCATGCGGGCCATCATGGTCTTGCCAGTGCCGGGATTGCCGGTGAACACCATGTGCAGGGACATATCGGTGGTGGGCAGATCGTGCTGCTGGCGCAGCTTATAGACCTGCACCATGTTGATGAGGTTGTGTACCTCCTCCTTCACCACACCCAGTCCGATGTAGCTGTCCAGCTCCGCCAGCAGATCCTCGATCTTCTCCGGCGGCGGCAGCTCCTCCTCGACGGGCTTTTCGTCGCCGGGTTTGGCGGTGGCGGTAAGGGGCGTCTTTTTCTCCGGCGCAGGGGCGCTGCCGCCATTGGAACTGCTGCCGGTGGGGGCGGGGGACTTGGGCGCACTGCCGGTGACATTTTCGAAGGGCGTGCCCCAGAAGTCGCTGTTCATGCGCTTCATGTTGTTCTCCGTCATGGAGCGGATCACGTCCAGCTGCTGGAGAATGATCTTGTCTTTCTTGTCCATAGAGTGACCTCCTCAGTGAGATAGGTGGATATTACGCATGGCGCGGAACAACAGACCGGCCACAAAGCCGGTGAGCGTGCCTGTCAGCAGGGATACTGCCAGCAGAAACGGCAGATACCCCAGCACCATGGTATTGCCCAGTGTGATGCAGGCGGCGGCCATCTGGCCGATGTTGTGGGCGGCCGCGCCGCCGATGGACACGCCGTAGATGGACAGTCCCTTGCAGTGCTTGAGGGCGATCATCACCAGCATGGCGGTGAAGCCCCCCAGCAGACTGAACAGCAGCGCCGACAGGTTTCCGGCGAACAGACCGCCCAGCAGACAGCGGGCCGCCAGAATGGTCAGCGCGGGGACGGCGCCCAGCTCGTAGAGGGCGAACACGGTGACGATATTGGCAAGACCCAGCTTTACGCCGGGCAGCGGCACGATAAGCGTCACGGGGAACAGGTTTTCCAGTGTGCTCAGACCCAGTGCCAATGCCGTCAGCACGGCGCACAGGGCGATGGAGCGTGCGTTCAGCTTCATGGCGCACCTCCTAACCCAGCACCGCGTCCACGTCGGACGCGGCGCCTACCAGCGAGATGACCACCTGCGCCGGCAGGCACACGATGGACTGTCCCGCCCGGGAGATAGCCCCGGTGTGGACGCAGTCCTGCCCCGGACAGTCGGAGTCGGCGACATACACGCCGGTGCCGTCCACATGGACGGTGAGGTGATAATTGCCGTCGTCCAGCGGGATGACCAGCTCCTTATCAAGGCTCGTGAGGGGCACGGTGCGGACAGTCTGCCCGTGCTGGGTGATGACGGCGGTAAGCTGTCCTGCGCCGGTCTTGGGCGCGTAGAACAGCAGTGCCGTGACCACGGTCAGGGCGATGACGGCGGCGGCCACCAATGCGTCCAGCGGCTTAGGCCGCAGGCTGGGCGATGATGGGTTGGAAGTCATAGGCGCAGCCCTCCGGTGCGGTAATGGTATCCGCCAGCTCCGGCGTGTACAGCAGCCGGCCGTCGGCGGTGATGAGGATCAGGTCGAAGCCGCCGTGGGCGCGCCAGAAGGACACGGCCTCCTGCTCACCCATGACGTACAGGGCGGTGGAATAGGCGTCCGCCGCCGTGCCGTCGTCGGAGATAACGGTGACGGACAGCAGATCGCTGTCGGCGGGACGGCCGGTACGGGGGTCAATGATGTGCTGATACACAGTGCCGTCCTCCGCCACGTAGTAGCGCTGGTAGCCGCCTGAGGTGACGGCGAAGCAGTCGGTAAGAGCCACGGTGGCGGCATAGCCGCTGGAGGTGGGGTCCTGAATGCCCACGTTCCACGCGGAGCCGTCGGGCTTGGCACCGCAGACGTAGACGTTGCCGCCCAGTGACACCACGGCGGAGGTGACGCCGTGGGCCTGCAGGATGTCCGCCACCTGCTGCGAGGCGTAGCCCTTGGCGATGCCGCCCAGATCCACGGCGCAGCCCGCATCCAGCGAGACGATGCTGCCGTCCATATGGACGTGCTCGCCGCCCACCAGCGGCAGCAGGGCGTCGATCTCCTCCTGAGAGGGGACATGGGGCGCGTCGGAGGTGATGCCCCACAGGGATACCAGCGGCGCTACGGTCATATCGAAGGCGCCGCCGGTCTCATCGGACAGGGCCAGCGCCCGTTCCAGAAGCTCCCGCGTCTCCTTCTGCACCGTCACGGTCTCACCGGCGTTGAGGCGGCTGACGTCGCTGGCGGCGATGGTGCGGGAGAGGGTGGACTCCAGCCGGTTGATCTCGCGGGACGCGGCGGCCAGCGCCTCCTCCGCGCTGTCGCCGTAGGCGGAGAGGGTCATGTACGTGTCCATGGCGAACAGGGACACCTCCTGGGCCTTCGGTGCGCCGCAGGCGGTGAGGGACAGCGCCGTCAGATAGGCCAGCAGCAGGCAGGCAAGACGCTTCACAGCTCCCGCCGCCCTTCCAGTGCCCGCATCAGCGTGGCGTCGTCGGCGAATTCCAGATGGCCGCCCACGGGGATGCCGTAGGCTAGGCGCGTGACCTTTACGCCGAAGGGCTTCAGCAGCCGGGCGATGTACAGCGCCGTGGCCTCGCCCTCGGTGTCGGGGTTGGTGGCCATGATGACCTCGGTGATGCCGCCCTGGGCCACGCGGTCCAGCAGGGAGCGGATGTGCAGGTCGTCCGGCCCTACATGGTTCATGGGGGACAGCACACCGTGGAGCACGTGGTAGCGGCCGCGGTACTCGCGGCTGCGCTCGATGGCGATGACATCCCGGGGATCTGCCACCACGCAGATGGTGGCGTCGTCCCGTTTGGCGTCGGCACAGATGGGGCACAGCCCGCCGGCGGTGAGGTTCTGGCAGGTGGGACAAAGGGTGACGCTGCGCTTGGCGTCGGTGATGGCGTCGGCGAAGGCCTGGGCCTCCTCGGCGGGCAGGCTCAGGACGTGGAAGGCCAGACGCTGGGCGGATTTGTAGCCCACGCCGGGCAGCTTGGCAAACTGTTCCACCAGCTTTTCCAGCGGTGCGGGGAAGTATTCCATGGTATCAACCTCTCAATGCGGCGATGGTAGCGGGGATGTCGGCGGACTTATACACGGAGGAACCGGCCACCAGCACGTTGGCGCCGGCGGCGATGCAGAGCTTGCAGGTCTGGGCGTCCACGCCGCCGTCCACCTCCAGCTCGCAGGCGGGGTTCAGAGCGTCGATATAGCCCCGGACGGTCTGGACCTTGGGCATCATGTCGGCCATGAACTTCTGGCCGCCGAAGCCCGGCTCCACCGTCATCACTAGGATCAGCTCCACCTTGTCGATGAAGGGCAGCACCGCGCTGGCAGGGGTTCTGGGCTTGATGACCACGCCGGCCTTTTTGCCCTTGGCGTGGATCTTGTCGATGGCGGCGTGGATGTTCTCCTCGGTGTCCGCTTCCACATGACAGGTGATGAGGTCGCCGCCGGCATCGCAGAACTGCTCCACATAGCGCACGGGGCGGTCGATCATCAGGTGGACGTCCAGCGGCAGGGTAGTGGTGGGGCGAATGGACTTCACCACGGGAATGCCGATGGAGATGTTGGGCACGAACAGACCGTCCATCACGTCCACGTGGACGTAATCGGCAGTGGAGATGGCCTCAATATCGCGGCCCAGATGGGCAAAATCGGCGGAGAGGATAGACGGAGCGACTTTTATCATACGGAGACTCCTTTCGGTGGCACCGGCAGAGCCGGCGCGGCATAGTATAAGTCGTGCAGAGCGCCGCGGCGCAGCCTGAAAGTGCAGCCGGTTCCGCCCGCGGACGGGGCGCTCTGCCGTTTCCTCCGGCGGGGGACCGATCCGGCGGGACCGGCCCTCCCGAGGAGGGCGATACAAACTCACGCTATTATACCACGGCGGGCGGGGAGTTGGCAAGAACGCGATGGCCGCGGCGGAAATTTGTCCATTCTGTGAATTTTACATAAAAGCCCTTTACCTTTGCGGAGTTTTCCTGTAAAATAACGCTTTGAAATGACACAAGAGCAGGGGGACGGACTTCCGTATGAATTTTCTGCAAAGAATCGGCAACGCGCTGTCACGCTTTATGTATGGCCGCAACGGCGCAGATCAGCTGGGCCTGACCACCATCTGGGCGGCCCTGCTGCTGGATGTGGCCAACATGTTCATCAAACAGCAGACAGTGCATCTGGTCATCAGCTTTTTGTCCACGGTGCTGCTGGTCATCGCTGTGTACCGCATGTTTTCCCGCAGCCTGCAGAAGCGGCGGGCAGAGAACGCCCGCTTTCTGGAGAAGGTATGGTGGCCCATCAAGCGCCGCGCCGCCGGAAATAAGCAGCAGCGGATGGACAAGGAGCACAAGTACTTCACCTGTCCCAAGTGCGGCACGGTATGCCGCGTGCCCAGAGGCAAGGGCAAGATCGTCATCACGTGTCCCAAGTGCGGCGGCGAGATCCACGGGAAAAGCTGAACAAACAACGAAAGACCGCCCCTCCGGCCATGCCGGAGGGGCGGTTTTCCGTTGTCTCACAATACCTTGCTGAGGAAGTCCTGCAGGCGGGGGTCCTTGGGGCGGTCGAAAAGCTCTGCGGGGGTGCCCTCCTCCAGAATTTTGCCGTCAGCCATGAACACCACGCGGTCGGCCACCTCCCGGGCGAAGCCCATCTCGTGGGTGACGACGGCCATGGTCATGCCCTCCTTGGCAAGGTCCCGCATCAGATCCAGCACCTCGCCCACCATCTCGGGGTCCAGGGCGGAGGTGGGCTCGTCGAACAGCATGACCTCAGGATCCATGGCCAGAGCGCGGATGATCGCGATCCGCTGCTTCTGACCGCCGGAGAGCATATTGGGGAACTCGTTGGCCTTGTCGGCAAGGCCGATGCGCTCCAGCAGGGCCATGGCCTGCTCCTTGGCTGCGGCCGCAGTCTTTTTCTTCAGGGTCACGGGGGCCATGGTGATGTTCTGCAGCACCGTCTTGTGGGGAAACAGGTTGAAGTGCTGGAACACCATGCCCATCTTCTGACGGTGCAGGTCGATGTTCACAGACTTGCCCGCCAGATCCGCGCCGTCGAAGAAGATGGCGCCGGAGGTAGGCTCCTCCAGCAGATTCAGACTCCGCAGCAGCGTGGATTTGCCGGAGCCGGAGGGACCGATGATGGCCACCACCTCGCCCTTGTGGATGTCCAGATTGCAGTCGTTCAGGGCGTGGACGGCGCCGTGATTGTACTCCTTTACCAGATGCTGGACGGAGATCAGGACCTTACTGCTTGTCGCCACGGCGCATCCTCCTTTCGATGGCCTCAATGCCCTTGGAGGCCGGATAATTGATGCAGAAATACACCAGCGCCGCCAGGGTGTAGGGCGCCAGAGAGATGCCGGTGGAGCCGGCGATGGTCTTGGCGGCGAACATGATCTCCGCCATGCCCAGCATGGAGCAGATGGAGCTCTCCTTCACCATGGTCACCAGCTCGTTGGCCAGTGCGGGCAGCACGTTCTTGATGGCCTGAGGCAGCACCACCAGGCGCATGGCCTGCCAGCTGCTGAGACCCAGAGAGCGGGCGGCCTCGGTCTGCCCCTTGTCCACCGCCAGGATGCCGGCGCGGAAGATCTCCGCCACGTAGGCGGAGCTGTTCAGAGCCAGCGCCACCACGCCGGGGACGAACCGGCTGATATCTACAAAGCCGAACAGGCTGACGCGGGGCAGGGAGATGGCATAGAACAGGCCAAAGTAGATGATGGACAGCTGCACCAGCATGGGGGTGGAGCGGAATACGGCGATATACGCACCGGACAGCCATTTCACGGGCTTGACCTTACTCAGGCGCATCAGAGCCAGCAGCAGGGCGGGGATCACCGCCAGCAGCACGGATACCACCGCCAGCAGCAGTGTGTACTCGATGCCGCGGACGAAGGCCACGCCGTACTTGGGCAGGAAGGAGAAATTGAAGAAGTCGGAGGGGCGCATATCCGTGAACAGGCTGCTCCACCACATACGCGGTCAGTCCTTTCTGTAAATAATTGGTCGGAGACGCGCGAAAGTGCAAAGTCGCGGACGGCTTTGCACTACGCGCACAATTTTGGAAGGTGTTAATCGGCAGAGACTTCCACGGCCACACTGGCCAGGGCGTCAGCATCGGCGATGAAGGTCTCGATCTTGTTCTCAGAGGCCATCTTGGCCAGCGCGGCGTTGATGCCGTCCAGCAGGCCCTTGGGGTCGCCCTTGGCCACGGCAATGCAGTAAGGCTCGGCGGTGGGCAGCTCGGAGGAGGCGCTGCAGATGACCAGGTCGGGGTTGGCGTCAGCGTACTGCTGGGCCACGCCGCCGTCCACCAGAATGGCGTCCACCTTGTCATACACCAGCTCGTTCACCAGATCCAGCACGGATTCCAGAGAGACGGCGTTGACGCCCTCGATGTCGTTGACCATGTCCAGCTTGGTGGTGGCGGCCTGCGCGCCCATGGCCTTGCCGTTGAAGTCGGCCAGCGTCTTGTACTGGTCAGCCTTGTCGGCCTTCACCAGAATGGCGGGAGGGGTATCGCTGTAATAGCCGGTGGAGAAGTCGGCGTTCTCCAGACGGTCGGGAGTGGCCTCCATGGCGGACAGGACCATGTCGAAGTCGCCCTTGTCCAGAGAGGTCAGCAGGTTGTTGAAGCTCATGTTCTCCACCTGCAGGGTCAGACCCAGCTCGTCGGCCACGTACTGGGCCACGGAGATGTCGATGCCGCCGTAGACCATGTTGCCGTTCTCGTCGGGATACATGAACTCGAAGGGGGCATAGTCGGCGGAGACGCCCACCACCAGGGTGGTCTTGGCCGCAGGCTGGTCGTCGCCGGTATTGGCGTCGTTGTTGTCGTTGGCATTGCTGTCGTTCTGCTTGCCGCAGGCCATCAGGCTCATGGCCATGACCAGCGCCAGCAGCATGGCAATCATCTTTTTCATGGGATGTACTTCCTTTCTTCTTTCTTATGGCTCCGGTATGCCGGAATATTGATGATGCAGCAGGAGGTGTTCCTCCTGACAGTGGCTATCATACGCCTGTGGTGTATAAATGTCAAGCACTAAATGAATAAAATTTCAATTGAACGCGCGGTTTTGTAAAAAATGTGCATATATTAAGAAAAATGAAAGTGGATTCGTGACGGGATGACGGAAAAATGACGTGTATAATTGGATAAATATGCAAATATACCGCATATAAGGAAAGGACAGACCGGCGCGGGCCGGTCTGTCCTTTCGGAGAAACATGAAGAAGGTTCGATATGATCAGCCGCTGATGATGCGGCCGGCGTACAGATACGTATTGGCGTAGTAGCTCTCGTACAGGGAGCTGATGACGACGCCGCGGCTGGTGCTGGCGTGGATGAACTGCCCGCCGCCCAGATAGATACCCACGTGGCCGATGCCGCGTCCGCTGGTGTTGAAGAACACCAGGTCGCCGGGGGCCCGCTCCGCCGTGGTAACGGGGGTACACAGGGCGTACTGGTCGCTGGCGCCGTGGGGCAGGGAGATGCCGAACTGGGCAAACACCTTCATGGTGAAGCCGGAACAGTCGATGCCGCTGTAGCTGGTGCCGCCGTAGCGGTACGGCGTGCCCAGATAGGTGTAGCTGAAGGCGATGATGTCCTCCACCAGCGTGCTGGTGGCGTAGGTGCCTTCGTAATCGGCGTAGTGTACCGGCTCGCAGTACTGGGCCATGACGTAGCCGGTGGAGCTGCCGTAGCTCACCTTATACCAGTCGTCGTTCTCCACATCGATGAGGTGGGCCACCTTGCCGGTCCAGATGGTCCGCAGGGCGGCGGCGTCCTGATCGGGCTCAGCCCGCAGGGTGATGTAGTTCTCACAGGTGGTCAGCACGCCGTCGTACTCCGCCAGGAAGTTCTGCTTCTGCAGCTCCTCCGTCTCGCGGATCAGGGCCTGAGCGGCCAGCTCCGTCAGGGACAGGGAGCTTTCGCTTTCCTCCAGCGCGCCGGACTCCTGGGCCAGGCGCAGCCCGTCGGCAGCCTGAAGGGCGGTGGCGCTGCCGGCGGCCACACCGCTGGCGGCCAGAGTCTCCACGGCTGCGCTGTATTCATGAGGTGTGACCAGAGTGGTCTCGCTGTCGTTCTTCGTCTCCGCACCGGATGCCACGACGCCGCCGGACAGCATCATGACGGCGGACATGCCGAACGCGGCCAATTGTTTCAGATACATGGGTATTACCTGCCGTTCGTGTCATAGATTTCCATGGGGGCTATCCCCCAACGCATCCTATCATACCACACCGCTTTCAAAAAAGCTACACAAAAATTACAAAATGGCAACAAAATTTTCAGAATGGTAATAATCTGGAGAAAACTTGCACGAAGCGCATAGCCGGTGATATAATGTATGCAAAAAATGCGGAGGTGGCGCGTATGGAACCGTTGCAGTACGAGGTGAGGGGCTATCTGCGGGAGCCGTTCCGGCTGTTTCATCTGGCGGACGGACGGCGGGAGCACATCGAATACCACTATCATACGTTTCATAAGATCATCATTTTGCTGGCAGGGAAGGCGGGCTACGCCATCGAGGGCGAGCGGTACGATCTGAGCCCCGGGGACTTCGTGCTGGTAGGACGCGGCAGCATTCACCGGCCGGAGGTGGCGGAGGACGCCTTCTATGAGCGAATGATCCTGTATATCGCGCCGCAGTATCTGGCATCGCTGGGCACGGAGGACTGCGATCTGGAGGAGTGCTTCCGGCAGGCCCAGGACTCCTTCCGCTATGTGTACCGCGACGAGGGAGGCAGCCGCGTGCGTCAGCTATTCGAGACGCTGGCCCGGACGGTGCGGCAGGGGGGATACGGCGCGGCCCTGCTGGAGCGGGCTCAGTTTCTGGAGCTGATGGTGGAGGTGAACCGCGTGTGCCGCGGCGGTCATCAGGTGCAGGCGGCCTCCGGCGACAGCAAGGTGGTGGCGCTGCTGCAATACCTGAACCTGCACCTGACGGAGGAGCTGACCATCGACCAGCTGTCGGAGCGGTTCTACGTCAGCAAGTACCACATGATGCGGCGGTTTCGGCGGGAGACGGGCTATTCCATCCACGGCTATGTGACGGAGAAGCGGCTGCTGCTGGCCCAGCGGCTGCTGGCCCAGGGGGCCTCGCCATCGGAGGTGGGGGCACAGGTAGGGTATCAGGACTACTCCACATTCTCCCGCGCCTACAAGAAGCAGTTCGGCCGCGGCCCATCGGCGGATGTGGTTCACGAGAGCACGATTTGCATGGAACTGGGCAAGAATTGCGATTTACAATGAGAAAAATGCCCGTATAATAAGTGCAGTAACATCCTGTTTGGAGTATCTTAGGAGGAGAGCTATGAAGAAATTCCTGAAAAATTACTGGTTTATCCTGTGCATGCTGACGGGCATCGTGGGAGGCTGCCTGGTGGGCGCCTTCGCGCCGGCTTTCGGCGGCAAGATCAAGTTTCTGGGTACGCTGTTCATCAACATGATGTTCTGCGTGGTGGTGCCCATGGTGTTCTGCTCCATCGCCTCCGCCATCGCCAATATGAAAAGCGTCAAGCGCGCCGGCAAGATCATGGGCGTCACCGTTGCCACGTTTCTGGTGACAGCCGCCATCGCCGGTGTCCTGATGTACATCGTGTGCCGCATCTTCCCGCTGGTGGACGGTCAGTACACCATCGTGGAGGGCGAGGTCGGCGAGGCCCTGGGCTTCGGCGACATGATCGTGAACTTCTTTACCAAGCCGGATTTCATGGAGCTGCTGAGCCGTAAGGCCATCCTGCCGCTGATCGTGGCGGCGGTGCTGTTCGGCTTCGGCGTCCAGATGAACGGCGGGCCCGAGACCAGAACCGCTCAATTTCTGGAGGATGTCACGGGCTGCATCATGAAGACCGTGAAGCTCATCACCTACTACGCGCCCATCGGCTTCTTCGGCTTCTTCGCCGACCTGGTGGCCACCTATGGACCCGAGCTGATGAAGGATTACAGCCGTACCCTCATCATTTACTACGTCATGAGCTTCGCCTACATGTTCATCTTCTTCCCCATCTACGCCCGCTTCGGCGGCGGCAAGGGCGGCGCAAAGATCATGTTCTCCAAGCTTTTCCGCCCGGCGGCGGTGTCCTTCGGCACCTGCTCGTCTGTGGCCTGCATCCCCACCAACATGGAGGTGGCGGAGGAGACCGGCATCAGCAAGGATGTCAGCGAGATCGTACTGCCCATGGGCGCCACCATGCACATGGACGGCTCGGCCATGTCCGCCATCATCAAGGTGGCATTCCTGTTCGGCGTGTTCGGCCTGGATTTCTCCACGGATAAGGCCATCTTGGCCATCATCGTGGCGGTGTTCTCCTCTGTGGCCATGAGCGGCATTCCTGGCGGCGGCGGCACCGGCGAGCTGGTGGTCTGCACCATCTTCTTCCCTGACCAGCTGGCTGTCGCCTATCCCATCGCACTGGCCATCGGCAATCTGGTGGACCCTCCCGCCACCATGGTCAACGCCGCCGGCGACTATGTGGTGTCCTTCATCGTCTCCCGCTACGTGGACGGCAAGGACTGGCTGCAGAAGAAGCTGCACGGCAAGACCGAGAACTGATTTTATATACGGCGCCGCTGTCGGCGGAGCGTCCGTTCGGACGCTCCGCCTTCTGTTTTGCCGAGAAAAAAATAATTGTGGGCAGAGGTTTACTTTCACGAATTAAAATGGTACAATGTGAAACAACGAACAGGCCCGTGGGCCCGAGGAAAAGAGGAGAAGCAAGACATGGTAAGAGCAGCCAAGTCCAAGATCGCAAAAAAGGAGAAGAGCGACCGGCTCTATCAGGCGATCCTGACGCTGGAAACGGAGGAGGAGTGCTACAACTTCTTCCAGGACCTGTGTACGATCTCGGAGCTGCGCAGCATGGAGCAGCGCTACGAGGTGGCGTCCCTGCTGAACGACGGCATGATCTATAACGACATTCTGGAAAAGACCGGTGCGTCCAGCGCCACCATCAGCCGCGTCAACCGCTCGCTGATCTACGGAAACGGCGGGTACGAGAGCGTGCTGGAGAAGATGAAGGAGAAAGAGGGAAAATGAGCTGCTACGAGGCATTGGCCTCCTCCTACGATGCGCTGACGGAGGATGTGGGCTACGAAAAGCGGGCGGACTTTCTGGAAAAGCTGTTCCGCCGCAGCCGCATCCCCGTGAAGGTGGTGCTGGATCTGGCCTGCGGCACCGGCACCATGACGTGGCTGCTGACGGGGCGCGGGTATGAGCTTATCGGTGTGGACGGCTCCGAGGAGATGCTGGCTGCGGCCATGAGCAAGGGCGGCACCGTACAGGGCGTGCCGCCCATTTTCCTGCATCAGTCCATGCCGCAGCTGGATCTGTACGGCACCGTGGATGCCGCCATCTGCTGTCTGGACAGCCTGAACTATCTCACTGACCCCGCCGACGTGCGCCGCACGTTCCGGCGGCTGCACCTGTTCGTGGCTCCGGGAGGCGTGCTGGTGTTCGACGTGAATACCGTAGCCAAGCTGGCGGCACTGGACGGACAGGTGTTCCTGGACGAGACGGAGGATACCTACTGCGTGTGGCGCGCCGAGTATCACAAGGGACTCTGTACCTATTACATGGATCTGTTCCGGCGCCGCGGCGACAAGGCCTGGGATCGGCGGGAGGAGCTGCACCGCGAGCGGGCCTACACTGTGGAGGAGCTGACGGCGTGGCTCACCGAGGCAGGCTTCGGTGACATCCGTGTCTATGGCGACGCCAAGCTGCGCCATCCGCGGGAGGACGAGCAGCGGGTGTACTTCTGCTGCATACGAAACTGAATTAGAGAGGTTGACATAATATGGAAGACAAGATCGTGCGGGCCATCTCCGGCGATGGCATGGTGCAGGCGGCGGCCATTTACAGCCGGAACCTGACGGAGCGGGCACGGCAGATCCATAAGACGCTGCCGGTGGCCACGGCGGCACTGGGCCGCACGCTGGCAGCCGCGTCCATGATGGGCGACGCCCTGAAGGGGCAAGGAGCCAGCCTGACGCTTCAGCTCAAGGGCGGCGGCCCGCTGGGGACCGTGCTGGCCGTCAGCGACCACGAGGGGAATGTCCGCGGCTACGTGACGAACCCCCAGGTGGACCTGCCTCTGCGGCCGGACGGCAAGCTGGACGTGGGCGGCGCCGTGGGCCATGAGGGCACGCTGACCGTCATCAAGGACCTGCACATGAAGGAGCCCTACGTGGGCACCATCGACCTGCTGGGCGGCGAGATCGCCGAGGACGTGGCGGGTTACTTCGTGGAGTCGGAGCAGATCCCCACCGCCTGCGGTCTGGGCGTGCTGGTGGACCGCGACCAGAGCGTGAGGTCCGCCGGAGGCTACCTTATCCAGCTGATGCCCGGGGCCACAGAGGACACCATTGTCAAGGTGGAGGGCGGCATCATGGCCGCCGGCCCGGTGTCGGCGCTGCTGGAGCAGGACCCCGACCCCGAGCACCTGCTGCGGGCAGTGATGAGCGACTTCGATTTGAAAATTCTGGAGACGCAGCCGGTGAGCTACAAGTGCTACTGCAGCCGTGAGAGGGTGGAACGGGCGCTGATCTCTCTGGGCCGTCAGGAGCTGGAGGACATGATCCGCCAGCAGGGCGGCTGCCAGCTGAGCTGCCAGTTCTGCGACACGGTGTACGATTTCTCCAAGGAGGAGCTGGAGCAGCTGCTGGCGTCCCTGCAAGAAAAAAAGTAAGTTTTTGCAAAAATGTTATTGACAGATGCGGATGGTTTTAGTATAATAGCCCATGTCGTTCGGCGAGAGCGGCAGGTACGGGAGCATAGCTCAGCTGGTTAGAGCACCTGCCTTACAAGCAGGGGGTCACTGGTTCGAGTCCAGTTGTTCCCACCATCCACATGGCCAAGTAGTTCAGTTGGTTAGAACGCCAGCCTGTCACGCTGGAGGTCGAGGGTTCGAGCCCCTTCTTGGTCGCCATATGCCTCTGTAGCTCAGTTGGTAGAGCAGCGGACTGAAAATCCGCGTGTCGTTGGTTCGACTCCGACCGGAGGCACCAAGGTGCCGCAGCAGCGGCGCCGTTTGCGGGCGTAGCTCATCTGGTAGAGCGCGACCTTGCCAAGGTCGAGGTAGCGAGTTCGAGCCTCGTCGCCCGCTCCAAAAATCACCACCCATTTGGGTGGTGATTTTTTTGCGTGCTCCTCGGCGCTCACCGTCGTGTCAGCCGGCTCCCAGCCGCTGCCGCGGCCGGCAGTCGGGACA
>JABLTQ010000516.1_pt1 | contig 26978 bp, 25 predicted proteins | sample 7160101 | NCBI WGS metagenome assembly JABLTQ01 (sample SAMN14651228, study PRJNA627086) | human gut metagenome | isolation source: feces | host: Homo sapiens
CCCGCCCAGATGGGCGGCCTCCACCAGCGTCACTTCCATGCCCGCGCGGGCAGCGGCAAAAGCCGCCGTATAGCCGCCGGGGCCACCACCGATGACGGTCAGACGTTTCATGCAGCCCTCCTGTGTTGTGCCGATGTCTACTCAACAAGTTGATATATGGTAACTTTGCCCCAAATTGTAGCAGTGATTGTGGCGCATCCCACCGAGTACGGTCAAGCCCCGGCACAAAAAAAGACGGCCATCCACGGCGGAAGGCCATCTTTTTCCGGCAAACAGGGAAGCGGCCGCCCCATCATAAAGACGTTGCGGCCGCTCTTCCTTACTCGGCGACCCTGCTCGCTGCCTTTTTGATCTTGGCAATGACAGATAGGTGACAACGACCGTCAAGACGATGAACAGCAAGGCCAGGGGATGACTGTCGAAGGCGGTGCACATGTCCCGGGGCGTCCCCGGTATGTTGAACAAGATGCGGGAAGGGAGCCGTCAAAATTGCCGCCTTTGGAAATGCCCAGGGGCATGGCGATGCCGGGGATATGGGCCCAGGTAATACGTGAACGGGAGCAGGAGCACGATGACCACGGCATCCATGCCGCGGGCGATGCCCCCGGAATGCCGCATGTCCCTTTTTTCAAACACGACGACCCGCTGCCCGGGACCCATCTGTTTGGCCCGTATAGCCACCATCACGCCGGCACTCCCTCCGCTGACGATCAGCACATCTGCACTCAGGGCCATGTATGGGCTGCATACATCGTCTCCTTTTTTTGCCACAACTGCCGTAGTTCCATATGCTATATAGCAGTTGAAAAAACAAAAAAGGGAGCCTTGTCCTTTTTCTCCAGGCGATGGTGATTCTTTTCATAACTCAGGGGAGCCCCGTGCACGGGAGCTCCCCTGCCGTCAGGCACTACTTGCCGTGCTTGGCGTTCCACTGGTCGGAATTGGGGAAGAACAGGGGCTGACCGTACTTGTCCTTGCCGAAATCACGGATGATGGTCTGGGCTTCATCGCCCACCAGCCAATCCGCGAACTTCAGGGCCGCATCCTTGTGGACCTGGGGGAACTTGTCAGGGTTGACCCGGATGATGGCGATGAGGTTGAGCATGATGGGATCGTTTTCCACCAGAGGCACGACCTTGACCGTATCCTTGAGGGTCAGCCAGGTGGCACGGTCCATCAGGGTGTAGGCCTGCTTCTTGTCCGTATACAGCGTCGTGGCCTTGTTGCCCTTGGCACCGTCAGCATAGACTTCATACCAAGTGCCTGCGGGCTGGATGCCGGCAGCCTGCCAGATGTCCATTTCCTTGACATGGGTACCGGACTTGTCGCCGCGGGAGACGAAGGGCACACCGGCCTTGGCGATGGTGGCAAAGGCATCGGCGGCGCTCTCCATGCCCTTGATGCCCGCCGGGTCGCTGGCAGGGCCCAGGATGACGAAGTCATTGTACATGACATCGCGACGATCCACACCGAAACCGGCGGCAACAAAGGCATCCTCAAGCTTGCGGGCGTGGACCATCACCAGGTCGAAGGTCCCGCTCTCCGCCTTTTTCAGGGTCTTGCCCGTCCCGGCTTTTTCCATGCTGATGGCGATACCGGTCTTTTGGCTGAAGGTATCGGCCAGCAGCGGCAGGATACCGGCATCCACCGGACCGATGGTGCTGGAGATCTTCAGGCTGTCCGCGGCCTGGGCGGGGATGGAGAACGGGAACAGGCACAGCAGGCAGACCAGGCTGGCCATGCGGGAAAATTTCATGATGCTTCCTCCAGATGAGCTTGTAGCCGGACGGGATGCCCGGCCTTGCTTCGCTTCCGGCCACTGTGCCCCAAAAAAATTTTTCGGACAATACACAACGTACCTGCTGGCGCACGGTTGCGCAACCATGCCACCCCACGCCCCATTGCGAGCCTGCCCTCCTCTTTATGACAACGGGAACAGGCAGTCTGCCCCGCCGGCGATACATTTATGCTCTTTTTTTGCCAAATCCTCTCTTCCGCTGTTCAGGTCCCGACAACTTGTTTATATTCAGTTCGTTGCAGTCTTTTTCTTTTGAGGATGTCCCCATGCTCGACCCGCACGCTGAACTGCTCCGCATCAATGCCTGTATCAAGGAGATCCTGCTCCAGCACATGACCAGCCCGGGCACGTATGACAGCCCCGTGCCCGGGCTGGTCATGCGCAAGCTCGAGACCTGCCATACCACCACGACCTGCCTCGGCAAACCTTCGGCTTCCATCATCGTGCAGGGAGAAAAGATCGCCATGCTGGGGGATCGGGAGATCCACTATGGTGAAGGCCAGTGTCTGGTCACAGGCATCGACATGCCCAACACCTTCCGCGTCCTCCAGGCCTGCCATGACCATCCCTTCCTGGCCATGTCGCTGGAGCTGGACAGGAGCCTGACCGGCCAGATGGTCAAGGAGCTGGCCGATGCCGTCCCCCCTGCGGCCCGCCCGGACAGCGGCGTCAGCCTGGGCACGACCAGCCCTGAGCTTCTGGATGCCTTCCTGCGCCTGGCCCGTCTTCTGGACACGCCGGAAAGGATCCCCATCCTCGCGCCGCTGGTCATCCGCGAGATCCACTACCTGCTGCTCATCGGCCCGCAAGGGGCCGGGCTGCGCCAGCTCAATACCCACGGCACCCAGGCCAACAGCATCGCCCTGGCTACGGACTGGCTCCGCAAGAACTACCGCAAGCCCCTGCTGGTGAGCCAGCTGGCCCGTCAGGTCAATATGGGCACCTCGACCTTCCACCGGCATTTCAAGGAAGTTACGGGCATGAGCCCCCTGCAATACCACAAGCGCCTGCGCCTGTACGAAGCCCAGCGCCTGATGCTGGCCGGAGAGATGGATGCGGGCAGCGCGGGGCTGGCCGTAGGCTACGAAAGCACGGCCCAGTTCAACCGGGAGTACAAGCGCCTGTTTGGCGAACCGCCCCTCCGCGACCTGAAAAGGATGCGCCGCCGCGACGCCTGCCTCCCTGAAAACTCCCACTGAGCGCTGAAAAACGTATTGCAAGGCTCAGAGAAACTGCGTAAAAAAAATTCCTGCCTTTAACGGCAGGATTCAACGTTTTTTGCGCCATGCGCGCACAGAGCACAGAGGAGTGCACCCATGTCTTACGCTCAACGAGTCATTGAAGGCCTGAAACAGAAGTACGCCAGCGAACCTGTCTTCCTCCAGGCCGTGGAAGAAGTGCTGATGACCCTCCAGCCCCTGCTGGACAAAGACGCCAAGTACGAAAAGTACAAGATCCTCGAGCGCATCACCGAGCCCGAACGCATCATCAGCTTCCGCGTGGAATGGGTGGACGACAAGGGAGAGATCCAGGTCAACCGCGGCTACCGTGTGCAGTACAATTCCGCCATCGGCCCCTACAAGGGAGGGCTGCGCTTCCATCCCAGCGTGAACCTGGGCATCCTCAAGTTCCTGGGCTTTGAACAGATCTTCAAGAACTCCCTGACCGGCCTGGCCATCGGCGGCGGCAAGGGGGGTTCCGACTTCGATCCCAAGGGCAAGTCCGAGACCGAAGTCATGCGTTTCTGCCAGGCATTCATGACCGAACTGCACCGCCACATCGGTGCCACCATCGACGTGCCCGCCGGTGACATCGGCGTGGGCGGCCGTGAAGTGGGCTACATGTTCGGCCAGTTCAAGCGCCTGACCCGCAGCTATGAAGGCGTGCTGACCGGCAAGAACCTGCTCTTCGGCGGTTCTCTGGCCCGTACGGAAGCCACCGGCTACGGCGCCGTGTATTTTGCCCAGAACATGCTGGAAGCCCGCGGCGAAAGCCTGGAAGGCAAGGTCTGCGCCGTTTCCGGTGCCGGCAACGTGGCCACCTACTGCTGCGAAAAGCTGCTCCAGCTGGGCGCCAAGCCCGTCACCGTGTCCGACTCCCGTGGCATGATCTATGATCCCGAAGGCATCAAGGTCGACGTGCTCAAGCAGGTGAAGGAAGTGGAGCGCGCTTCCCTGACCCGTTACGCCGAACTGGTGCCCACCGCCAAGCACACCCCGGTGGCCGAATATCCCGAAGGCCGCAATGCCGTGTGGTCCGTGCCCTGCTTCGCCGCCTTCCCCTGCGCCACCCAGAACGAACTGAACCTGGCTGACGCCAAGACCCTGCTGGCCAATGGCTGCAAGTGCGTGGCCGAAGGCGCCAACATGCCTTCCACCCTGGAAGCCGTGCACGCCTTCCTGGAAGCCGGTATCGCCTACGGCCCGGCCAAGGCTGCCAACGCCGGCGGCGTGGCCACCAGCCAGCTGGAAATGCAGCAGAATGCCGGTATGCAGAGCTGGACCTTCGAGACCGTCGACAGCAAGCTGAAGGACATCATGGGCAACATCTACAAGAATGCTGCCGAGACCGCCAAGGAATTCGGCCAGCCCGGCAACCTGGTGCTGGGGGCCAACATCGCCGGCTTCCGCAAGGTGGCCGATGCCATGATCGCCCAGGGCGTCTGCTAGCCCTGTTCCCAAACAGCAATGAAAAAAGCCCGGCATGGCCGGGCTTTTTTCATTGCCTCACAAACAAGGATGCCCGCGCGGGGCGCGTGCTGTCTACCAGTCCTCGTTATGGACGCGTTCAGCGCGGAATCGTTCCACAGCCTTGAACTCCTGATCCGTATGCCCAAGCACGATCAGGCTCAGGGGACGGATGTTTTCCGGCATGTGGAAGATCTCGCGGAAGGGCCGGGCCCTGTCCTCGATGGGATGCAGGCCGCACCAGACCGTGCCGATGTTCAGGGCACGTGCCGCCAGCATGAAGTTCTGCGTGGCCGCCGAGCAATCCTGGACCCAGAACCCGGGAGTCTTCTCCTCGTTCAGGTCGGCGCAGATGATGACGGCCGCGGCCGCACCCGCCGCCATTTTGGCATAAGGATGGACCTCCGCCACCTTGCGCAGCATCTCGCGGTCACGGATCACGACAAAATGCCAGAGCTGACGGTTGTTGGCGCTGGGAGCACACATGGCGGCCTCCAGCATAAGGTCCATATCTTTCTGGCTGACAGGCTCTTCCGTGAAGGAGCGGATGCTGCGCCGGGTCCTGATCGCTTCAAATAAATCCATGCCTACTCCCTTGCGGCTTTGGCCGCCTTTTTTTATCATGTCTCCCCTGCAAACGGCGTGCCCCTTCTCTTATGCGGGACATGCCGTGCGGGTCCGCACCTGCACCGGAGGTACAAATGCATTTTGAATTGCTTGATGAACTGGTCATCATCTTCCTGCTCTCCATCGTCGTCAATCTTGTATGCAACAAGATAAAGCTGACGGCAACCGTAGGATTCTTGTTGACCGGCGTTCTCTGCGGGCCTTCCTTGCTGGGCATCGTGGACAGCCAGTCCATAAGCGACGTGGCGGAACTGGGCGTGGCCATGCTGCTGTTCACCATCGGCATGGAATTGTCCGGCGAGGCCCTGAACCGTCTGAAACGCCCCGTTTTCCTGGGGGGCAGCCTGCAAATCGGCCTGACGGTCCTGGCCATCGCCGTCCTTACCGTGCTGCTGGATGGGGCCAGCCTGCCCAGCGGCATCTTCTGGGGCTGTCTCGTGGCCCTGTCCTCTTCGGCCATCGTGTTGCAGATCTTCCAGCAGAAAGGCATCACCAGTACGCCCACAGGGCGTCTCTCCCTGGCTATCCTCGTTTTTCAGGACATCATGGTCGCGCCCATGATGCTCTGTGTGCCCTTGCTCTCCGGCCAGTTCCACATGGCGCCCCTGGACATGCTGCTGTCGGTTCTGAAAGTGGGGGGCATCCTCGGAGCTGTGCTGCTGGCTGCCCACCTGGGTCTCAACCGTTTCATGGAAGCCGTCATGCGCACCCGTTCGCGCGAGCTGCTCTTCCTCTCCACACTGGGCACCTGTTTCGGCATGGCCCTGCTCACGCACAGTCTGGGCCTTTCCCTTTCGCTGGGCGCCTTCCTGGCGGGCTTGATGCTGGCCCGTTCCCAGTACAGCATGAGCGTCATTTCGGGCATCATGCCCTACCGTGACGTGTTCATGAGCCTGTTCTTCATCTCCGTGGGCATGATGCTGGATCTCTCCTTCTTCTTCCAGCATGTCTGGGCCATCCTGCTCAATACCCTGCTGTTCATCCTGATCAAGAGCCTGCTGACCATGCCTGCCGTCCTGGTGCAGGGCTACCCGCTGCGCACGGCCATCCAGACCTCCCTCAGCCTCGCGCAGGTCGGGGAATTTTCCTTCGTGCTGGCCGCCTCCGGTCTGGCTGCCGGTCTGCTCAACGATATCGGCTACCAGTCCTTCCTGGCCCTGAGCGTCATCACCATGATGCTCACGCCCTTCCTTATCAATCTGGCGCCCCGCGCCGCTGTCTTGCTGACCCGCGGACACGGCAAGGAAGCCTCCACCCCGGAAGAGGGACAACAGAAGGCCAGTTCCCTCAAAGACCATCTCATCATCGTGGGCTTCGGCATCAGCGGCAAGCATCTGGCCCAGGTGGCCAAGGAATCCGGCATCCCCTACACCATCCTGGAGATGAATCCCGAGACCGTGAGCCGCTACAAGAACAAGGAACCCATCTCGCACGGGGACGCCTCCCAGCCTGTCATTCTTGAACATCTGGGGGTCTATACGGCCCGCGTCCTGGCCATCATCATCTCCGACCCGGCAGCCGTACGTGCCATCACCCTGGAGGCCCGGCGCATGAACCCCGACCTCTATATCGTGGCCCGCACCCGGTTCATCACCGAAGTCGCCCCGCTCCGCCGTCTGGGCGCCAATGTAGTCATTGCCGAGGAATTCGAGACCTCCATCGAGGTGTTCAACCAGGTGCTGACCCAGTATCTGGTGCCTCGTCAAGATATCGACGCCTTCTCTGCCCGCCTGCGCCAGCAGAACTACCGCATGATCCGGCGCATGAGCAGCGCTGCGGACAGCCTGGAAAGCGTTGCCAGCCGCCTGCCCGAAATGGGCGTGCAGACCATGCGGCTGGAGGCGGGATCTCCCCTGTGCGGCCTTAGCCTTGCCCAAAGCAATCTGCGCCGGGAATACGCCGTGACCGTGGTGGCCGTGGCCCGCGGCGAGCAGGACGTGATGGCCTCTCCGCCTGCCGACTTCGTCATGGAAGCCGGGGACCTGCTCTACCTGTTCGGCAAAACGGACAAGCTCTTTGCCGTCAAGCCGGTCATCTGCGCAGCTCCCGCTACGCCCGCAGCTGCGGCCACGCAGGAGGCTCTCCGGGCCTGACACCACGGCAGGGACAAAAGTTTTCACCAAGTCTGGGCCCAGGCTTGCACTTGTCCCTGTCAGCCCGTATATTCGTCTTTCCCCGTCGGCTACGCCGGGGCAATCCCTCATGGAGGCATGGATGCTTTCTTTCACCGCCATCCGGGACGTACTCCAGCGATCCCGCAGTATCGCCATCGTAGGCGCCAAAGACAAAGCCGGGCAGCCCGTGGACAGAGTGGGCCGCTACCTGCTGGACAAGGGCTACACCATCTTTCCGGTACACCCCGTCCGCAAGACCGTCTGGGGCCTGACGGCCTATCCCGATCTGGCGTCCCTGCCCCAGCCTGTGGACATCATCGACCTTTTCCGCGCTCCCCAGTACTGCCCCGCCCATGCGCAGGAAGTGCTGGCCCTGCCCTGGAAGCCCCGCTGCTTCTGGATGCAGGAGGGCATCCGCTCTGCCGAGGCACGTGCCCTGCTGGAACCTGAACAGATCCTTGTGGTGGAAGACCTCTGCCTCATGGTCGAACACGCCCGCCTGTTCCCTTTGCAAAAACAATCCTGAGGATATCGAAATGAGCCAAGAAACCCGGGCCTTTTCCTGTAAGATGTGCGGCCATTGCTGCCAAGGGAAAGGCGGTATCGTCGTCAGCCCCTCCGACCTGAAGCGGCTTTGTGCTACCCTCCGCATGGAAGAGGAAGAGGTGATACGCCAGTTTGGGGAATATGTGGGAACAAAGCTCAAGATCCGCGTGGGCGAGGACGGCTACTGCATCTTCTTCCGGGAGGGCAAGGGGTGCATCGTCCATGAGGGCAAGCCTTCCATCTGCAAAGCCTGGCCCTTTTTCCGGGGCAACATAGAAGATCCCGTCAGCCTGCATCTGGCCAAGGATTTTTGTCCCGGCATCCCCAAAGAGATCAGCCATGCCGACTTTGCCGCCCAGGGCAAACGCTATTTGCAGGAAAACGGCCTGCTGGCCAATGACCGCAGCCGCGAGGCCAACGCCCTGATCCTGGACAAGTGATCGTCGCCTGAATATCCCCCAAAACAGCCCGGAAGATGATCTTCCGGGCTGTTTTCATGCTCCGGCCCTGCGCTCGGCGGCTTTTGCCGCATCCAGATCCGCCTGCATGCGCTCAGCCTGCAACTGCCGCACGCAGCGCAAAAAATCTTCGCGATATGCTGCCGCCTGTCCGGTGGAAGGCTCCCCGCTGCGGAGGCGCCGCTCGATGGCAGGATGCCGTACTTCCGGCACGTGCTCCAGCAGGGCCGTACGCACGGCAGGCCCGCAGGTGCTCAAAACACCGGCCAGCGCCTCGCCGGACATTTCTTCCAGCGCCTCTTCCAGCAGGCCGTCCTCCAGTTTCAAACAGTCTTCAGGGCAGTGCACCATCCTGCCCAGCAGCGACGGCAAGCGTGAATCGTGCCGTTCCAGATCGGCCAGCAACGCTCTGCCCTCCTCCTTGCCGGCAGCCGCCACGATCTCGGCCGCCATCTGCAGGCCGGGGCGCCAGTCCTGTGCGGATCTTTCCGCAGCCTGCCGGGCAAGCACACTGTCCACCTCATCCAGGATGTCCGCATCCACCGGAGCCAGTCCGCCGATATGTTCCAGCAGCAGGGAGCGCATGTCCGTCGGCAGGCGCATGAGCAGGCCCGCCGCCCGGGAAGCGGAAAGATGGCCAAGGACCAGCGCCAGCGTCTGGGGATGTTCCTGCCGCAGCAGCTGATAGAGCTGTCCCGGACGCATCCGCTCCAGTGATTCGAACGGCCGTGCCGACTCCTCCGGGCCCCACTCGCGCATAGTCTCCCGAGCCTCGCGTTCGCCAAGGCAATGCTCCAGCAGACGTCCGGCCAGAGCTCTGTCCGCACAGATGCCGTCAGCCTGTACCTCAAGGAATATCCGGGCTTCCCGCAAGATGGCCCGTACTTCCCTTTCGGGGACGTGCGGCAGACGGGCCATGGCTCCCGCTATCCGGGCCACCTCCTGCCGTTGCATGTTGCCCAGCATGTCCGCGGCCACCTCTTCGCCCATGGCCAGGAGGAAGACCGCACAACGCTGGCTGCCTGTCAGTTGCATGATCCCTGCCCTCCTGCTGTCCCTTCCGGTACACCATCTTCCTGCGCCAGCCAGTGCCGCAGCAGGGCCACCCCGTGCCCGGGATGCTCCCGGAGGCAGGCTTCCACCTGTTGTCGCAGGCTGTCAGCATCATCCGTCGCTTCGCTGTCAGCTCCTGCCTCGTCCGGCGGGCCTCCCTCGACCGCCGTCCCGGAAGGAACATCCGCGACAGGGGCACGGCGACGCCTCTGGAAGAACGCGACCATACTGGCCAGAGCCAGGACGGCAAAGGCCAGGGCCACGCCCCGCAGGACAAGCACATCCCGTCGTGCAGGCAGGAAACAGATCAGCAGCGTATCGCCTCGATCCTCTTCCAGCCCGCAGGCCTGCCCCAGCAGGCTTTCAAGATGCGGGAGCAATGCTTCCGGGATGGCATTTTCTTCCAGCAGGACCGAGATCGTACGGCGCCCCGGTACCCGGCCTTTTTCCTTTCCTGCTCCATCCAGGCTGACGAGGACTTCTGCCCTGCCACTGTCTTCCAGCAGTGGCCGCAGGATCCGCAGGGCCTGACGCTCCAGCGCCACTTCCTGTTCCCGGCGGGCCGTCCCGTCCGTATCCTGATCTGGATACAGGCGCCGTCCTTCCGTATCGAAGACAAGGACATGGCGTTTGTCCGGGCCGTCCGGTACCAGGGACAGGACATCCAGCATCCTGTCCAGAGCCGCGGCATCCGGCATGGTGTCCGGCCGTGAGGGCTCCAAAACGATGACCGCCCCAGGCTGCCAGCTTTGAGGGGCAAGTTGCACCCGCGCCTGACGGATGCAGGAAAACTGTTCCAGCTGCCGGGACAGCGATGCCTCCTGCTCATGACGCAGGGCAGCCCCATCCTCGCCGGTACACCCGCCCGCTCCCCGCAGGGACAGGCCGCCCAAAAGCACGGCCAGCAGCAGAGACACGAACGCGACCGCCGCGAATGCGGTCTGCCGTATACGACCTGTCGTTCTGTAGCGCTCGTGGATGCTGCTGTCCGGCACTGCCAAATTTCCTCCATGGATAGCTGTATCCACATAGAACTAGCAAAGAGGATGCCATACATAAATAATCATTGATTACAATATATTAAACACTTTTCCCCAATGACTGCACGTAGGTATTCAAAAAAATGACACACACTGCTTCCTGGGACGGCTCCACGCTGTCTGCCTCATCTCCCGCCAGACAGCCGGCGCCGCAGGTACACCATATCACGCAAGAGAATGCCCTCTTCCACGATGGGGTGGGGATAGTTGCGGGTAAAGAAGCCAGGGATGCGGTCAAATGGCACAAAACCGCAGGCCCGGTAAAATGCCAGCGTCGATGGGACTTCGCCTGTCCCCAGCTGCAAACTATGGCAGGAGGAGGCATAGCGCGCACAGACAAATTCTATCAACGCCTTGCCGTAACCGCGTCTGCGCCAGGCGGCTGCCACGGCCAGGTTCTTGATCTCCGCCACGCCCCCGCTCTCCTGGGTCACGACGCAAAGCCCCCGGGCATCGGGGTCATGGAGGACGAACAGCTCCCCGCGTTCCAGATAACGCTCTATCATGGCCTCGCTCTCATCCCCTACGAGCAAGAGCGGCAACCAGACTTTTTTGTGACTACGGACATGCACGATATCCATATATCCCTCCCAGCCCCTCTGTTTCTCCATATGGTCGCGCGGCTTCTCCCATCCGCCCGTGCTCCGCGCACCCTCCTTCAGCCATAAAAAAAGGAGGCCATCCCGAGGATGCCTCCTGCCTGTGCCGTCTGGCCAGCCATCACAGTTTCATCTGGCCGTCCGTGACGCCAAGGCCACGCAGACGCACATAGATCTCCGCACAGGCCCGGGCATCAGAGCCGGCGTGATGGTGATCCAGCGGGATGCCAAAGTAGTCACAGACGCTGTCCAGCGCCCGTGATGCCAGCGGCAGGCTGCGGCGCGCCCCCTTGAGCGTACACAAAAACGGCAGTTGTGGCTGCACAAGCCCCAGAGCCTGACAGGATGCATGCAGTACCCTGCGATCGAATCCGGCATTGTGGGCCAAAAGGGCATGGCTGCCTGCCATAAAAGCAACCAGCTGCGGCCACAATTCCGTGAACGTGGGGGCATCCTTCAGCATGGGCCAGGTCAGGCCATGCACATGGGTGAACAAAACACGGGAGGATGGCGGACGGATCAGGCTGTAGAAGCTGTCCGTGACCACACCATCCTCGATGCGGCAAAGGCCCACAGCGCACGCGCTGTGGGCCGCATAGCCGGAAGTCTCAAAATCAAGGGCCACATACCGGCCTGTCGTCATACGGGGCTACTCCTTGCCCTCCGCCGCGCTGCGGGCAGCTTCGGCGATGCGGTCAGCGATATAGGCACGCATGGCATCGTCATCTTCATCCAGATTGAAGCAGCAGGCATCCTCGCCCATGAGACCGGCCGGCACATAGTCGCCCAGCTCGTCGGGATCCTGGATCATGTCGGCATAGAAGCAGACAGACAGCCAGCGGCTTTCCGGTTCGTCATCCACCACGTCCACCAGGACGAAAAGCTCACGCCGTTTCTGGGCGGCATTGCGCGCACGCAGCGAATAGCTGACGCCCGGACGGGCCTTGAATTCCAGCGAAACGTTTTCCAGACCCGCCAGATAGTCACGATACGCCAGGAAGGCCGCGCGGGCATTCAGGGGATCGCTCTGCCAGGACTGCACCAGTTCTTCAACGCCCTTGCTCCAGTCAGCGGACATATGAACACTCCTTTGTCTGCTCTTTGCCACGGCGCACCGCATACGGACGAAACGGCTCCGTCGTGAATCTGGGCATGCTCCTTCGCGCACAGCCTGACAACCGGCTGTCGCGCGCGTCCATCGTCTGCGGACCGCATGTCCGCCGGATCAGAGAATGCCCCATCGTGGGGATAATGCCCGTGCTTCGCAGCCTTTGTCAAGGCAGGCGACAGGCCGCATCCACACCTGTCCACGGGCTATTCCCGAACGGCCGGAATATCCTTGTCCGACAGTCATGGAGCCTGCATGGCCAGTCCCGCACACGGCGTCCCCTGGAGCCACGAGAAAAGAAAAAAGGGAACGCAAAAAAGGAGGGGCTCCAGAAAGCCCCTCCCGCATGGCGGCGACCGTTACCCGCCGCCGGACGTTCAGCGTGTATGGCAGGTCTACTCCCAGACCACCAGACCGATCTGGTAGGCTGCTACGGAGACGGCAAAGGCCAGCAGCGTATTGAAGACCATGCTGAAAATCAGCCAGCGCCAGCCCCCGGCCTCACGCTGGATGACCACCAGGGAGACGAAGCAGGGCGAGTACAGCAGCACGAAGAGCATCAGGGAAAGGGCCGTGGCCTTGTTCCAGTTGGGACTGTTCTGCAGCAGCTGGCCCAAGCTCTGGGCATCTTCGGGATCCACATCACCAAGGGAGTACGCCGTACCCATGGTGGAGACCACGGCTTCCTTGGCGGCCACACCGGCCAGCAGGGCGATGTCCGTACGCCATTCGAAACCGGCGGGCAGAGTCAGGGGCTCGATGGCCTTGCCCAGGCGACCGGCATAGCTGTAAGCCAGCTCGGCGGCGCCCTTCTCTTCTTCCAGCTTGGTGATCTGCTCTTCCAGGGCCGCCCGGCCTTCGTCTTCAGCGGGCAGGGCTTCCATCTGGGCCGCGAGCTGCTCAATCTGCGTGTCGAATTTGGCCGACTCGGCTTCATCCAGCTTGGGATAGGTCAGACCGGCCCAGATGATGATGGAGATGGCCAGGATCACGGTACCGGCCTTTTTCACATACATCCAGGTACGTTCCCAGCAATGCATGAGCACGCTGAACAGGGTGGGCAGGCGGTAGGGAGGCAGTTCCATGACAAAGGGGGTCGCCTCGCCCTTGATGATGGTGGAGCGCAGCAGACGGGCCACCAGCAGGGCGAAGACCCAGCCGGACAGCATGACCAGCATCATCACCGTCGGGGCCTGGTCGCCAAAGAATGCCGCGGCCAGCAGCAGGAAAACGGGCAGCTTGGCGCCGCAGCTCATGTACGGCAGGGTCAGCAGGGTCGCCAGCTTTTCCTTGGGGCTGCGCAGGGTACGCGTGGCCATGGCGCCGGGGATGGCGCAGCCGCCCGCGATACCGCCCGCGATGATATAAGGCATGACAGAGGCGCCGTGCAGGCCGAAAGCGCGGAAGATGCGGTCCATCATATAGGCGATGCGCGCCATGTAGCCGCTGTCTTCCAGGAAGGCGATGAGAGCGAACATGATGACGATGAGGGGCGCGAAGCTGAGCACGCCGCCCACGCCGCCGATGATGCCGTCCACCACCAGGGATTGCAGCTCTCCTTCCGGGATGATGCCGGCAAAGAATTCACCCAGCGCGGCGCAGCCGTCTTCCACCCAGCCCTGGGGATAGGCCCCGACCTCGATGGTCACATAGAACAGGCCATACAACACGGCCAGCATGATGAGCGGACCGAAAAAGGCATTGGTCAGCACCTTGTCCAGCTTGTCGGAAAGAGCCAGACGATCCTTGCCAGCGTCCTGGCGCACCACGCCGTCACGCAGCAGTCCTCGGATATAGCCGTAGCGGGCATCCGTGATGTAGGCTTCCATGGAGATGTTGTGCGCGGTGCGGATGTGCTCGGCCACTTTACGGCGCACGGCATCCAGCTCTGCCGCGGCCTCGCTGCTGGCCTGATGCACTTCCTTGCGGATCTCGGCGTCACCTTCCATGAGCTTCACGGCGATCCAGTGGGCCGCGTACTTCTCCAGCAGGCCTTCGCGCCGGATGATCCCGCACATGGCCCGCAGGCCTTCGTCGATATCCGCACCATAGTTGAGTTCCAGCACCCGGCGCTGGCCTCCGCCGGCCAGATGCGCCGCCTCACCGAGGGCCTTTTGCAGACCCTCACCGGTACGGGCCACGGCGGACACCACAGGGATGCCCATCATCCTGGACAGGCGCTCCATGTCGATATGCACACCGGCCTTGCGGGCTTCATCCATCATATTGCAGACCAGCACCACAGGCAGGCCCATCTCCATCATCTGCACGGTCAGCAGCAGGTTGCGCTCCAGGGCCGAGGCGTCCACCACATTGATGACGGCCTGAACGTCCCCGCTGCCCAGCTCGGCACGGGCCACCAGCTCTTCCATGGAGTAGGCGGTCAGAGAATAGGTCCCGGGCAGGTCCACCAGGGTGATGTCGACGTTGCCGTGGCGCACATGACCTTCCTTGCGGTCCACTGTGACGCCGGGGTAGTTGCCCACATGCTGCCGTGCGCCTGTATAGGCATTGAACACCGTGGTTTTACCACAGTTGGGATTGCCTGCCAGAGCGATCCGCAACGCTCCCGTAGCCATTTTCCCCTGACCACCATCAAACCGGGCTTCAGCACTCATTCCAAAAACTCCTCTTTGAGGCCTTGTGTGACCCATGGGCAAAAAAAGTAAGGGTTCAAAAAACGAATTTCATTTCCCGAACCCTATCTAACTTGAAAATGAATGTCAATATTTATGAAGACGACAAACAATCACGCAAGCTGGACACTCCGCAGGAGTGCACCAGATGGATGGGGATGTTGCGGGAGCGGGCATGCAGCAGAGCTTTGCGCTTGGCTTCATGCGAGACTTTGTTGGTGAACACGATGATGGCATCCGGGTTGCCGATCTTGTCCACGAAATTCCGCTCATTGCGGCTGATGCATTTGAGTGTTGCTCCCCCCTGACGGGCAGCGGCGATATAATCCTGCTTGAGTCTGTCCATTCCGCCAATGAGAGTGACGCACATATATGGCTCCTTGTCTTGTTTTCATGCTCAGCCCCCACTTGCTGCAGGTTCAACTTAATTGAAAACGAATTTCAAAGTCAATAAAAATTTTCACGTCCTCCTACAAAAAAGAGGAGGCGCTCCTGCACCAGGCAGAAACGGCTCCTCTTTTCCGGTAAGGGCCGTCACACGACACGGCCCTCACCGGATCCTGAAAAAACGGTGCCTCCCCGAAAGTTACTTCCAGCGGGCGATGAACTCGGCAGCAGGCCTGCCGGCATCCAGATGCTTCAGCAAGGCACTGCCGAAGACCACGGCATCGGGCAGGGTATCCGGCGGCAGGCCCTGCATCTGTTCCGGCTGCTCCAGGCCAAAGCCCAGCGCCAGAGGCAGGCGGAACACGGAGCGGGCCCGCTGCAGGGTCTCGGCGACCTGCATCTCCATACGGGCGCGCTGTCCCGTGGTCGCCATGGCCGAGACCACATAGACATACCCTTCGCTGACTTCCGCATACAAGCGCATCCGTTCCTCGGGCGTATTGGGGCCCACCAGGGCGATCAGGGCCAGGCCCTGCGCGGCGAAGATGCGGCGGATATCCCCGGACTCCTCAAAGGGCAGATCCGGGATGATGAAACCATGGACACCGGCCTCGCGAGCCTCCACCGCCAGTTTTTCCAACCCGTATTGCAGGAAGGGGTTCAGGTAGCCCATCAGGACGATACCCGCACGGAAGACCCCGGTGCGCAATTTCAGCTCTTCCATGATCCGGGCCAGGCAAACACCGTCGCTCAGTACCCGGCGCGAGGCCTCCTCCACCACAGGCCCGTCGGCCACAGGATCGGAAAAGGGGACACCGATCTCGATGATGTCCGCTCCGCTCTCGTCCAGCTCCACCAGTGCGGGCCAGAAGCGTTTTTCATCCGGGAAGCCGAAGGTCACGAAGGGGATCAGGGCATGACGTCCGGCAGCACGGGCCGCACGGATCTTTTCTTCAAGGATATGCATGACGAACTCCCGGAGCGGCCGCTGACGACCGCCCCCGTTATGGCTGTTGTTGTATGGCTCTCTGCCGGCCTTTCCCGAACGGACAGCAGGGGATGGGCTGTTTCCCATCTCCATGCACGCGGGGAAAGGTGTCATCCCCGCTGCGGTTCCCCTGCCCGTCCGTTGGCCGGGGGCTTTGTTCCGCGGATGGCGCTAGCAGATGTCCCCGTTTTCCGGCAGGTTCAGGGCCTTGCGCACGATGGCCAAGTCCTTGTCTCCGCGGCCGGAAAGGTTGACCACCACCTTGCTGCCGGGCTCGAACTCCTCGGGGTGATCCAGCACCCAGGCCAGAGCATGGGAGGATTCCAGCGCGGGCAGGATGCCCTCGGCGTGGCACAGCTTCTCAAAGGCGGCCAGGGCGCGGGCATCACGGACCATCACATAGCGCACACGGCCCGTCTTGTGCAGGAAGGCATGTTCCGGCCCCACGCCGGGATAATCCAGCCCGGCCGAGACAGAGTGCGACGGCTCGATCTGGCCGTCACTGTTCTGGAGCAGCATGGTGCGGTTGCCGTGCAGCACCCCGGGGCTGCCCAGGTTGAGCGGCGCGGAATTGAAGCAGCCCGGTTCGCCCGTACCGGCGGCCTCCACCCCGATGATGCGCACCCGCTCGTCATCCAGGAAGGGATGGAACAGGCCGATGGCATTGGAACCGCCGCCCACGCAGGCTACTACCGCATCCGGCAGGCGCTGGGCACGGGCCAGCATCTGTTCCCGCACTTCCTGCCCGATGACCTGTTGGAACATGTGCACCAGCGTGGGGAAAGGATGGGGCCCGGCAGCCGTGCCGAAGCAGTAATGCGTGGTCTGCTGGCTGACGATCCAGGCACGCAGGGCTTCATTGATGGCATCCTTGAGCGTGCGCGAACCACTTTCCACCGGATGCACGGTGGCCCCGAGCAGGCGCATGCGCATGACGTTGGGCGCCTGCCGTTCCACGTCTTCCGCCCCCATATAGATGGTGCAGCTCATGCCCAGACGGGCAGCCGCCACGGCCGGGGCCACACCGTGCTGCCCGGCACCGGTCTCGGCCACCAGGGCGGTCTTGCCCATATATTTGGCCAGCAGCGCCTGCCCCAGCGTATTGTTGATCTTGTGGGCACCGGAATGCAGCAGGTCCTCACGCTTGAGCCACAGTTCAAAGCCCAGTTCTTCGGAAAGACGGGGGCAGAAGGTCAGGGGCGTGGGCCGTCCCGCATAATTGTGCAGCAGATCCTGCAACTCGTCCTGGAATTGCTGCGTCGGCATGATGTCCCGCATGGCCGCTTCCACTTCCAGCAGCGGCGGCATCAGCAACTCAGGAACGAAACATCCCCCAAATTCGCCAAAATAGCCTTTCTTCATGGTCGTTCTCCACTGTATCTGAGCTGTATCGTTTTTTATACCTTTTATCAGCCCGGCTCTCCAGTCCTTCCGGGAGCAGGCCGTCAGGCCCGTAGGGAAGGATCTGCCGGACCAGCCCGGAAAATTCCTTCGACAAGGCGGGCCATATCTGCCATGGCCCGGGCATCCTTCTGCCCTGGCGCATCTTCCACGCCGGAATTGCAATCCACGCCGTCCGGACGGCACGCCATCAGCGCCTGACGGAAATTGGCGGGCGACACGCCCCCGGCCAGCAGCCAGGGATGGGGCAGGCGCAGGCTGCCCAGCTTCTCCCAGGCCAGCGTATGGCCGCTGCCGCCACCTGCCCTGCCGGCATCCAGCAGGTACAGGGCACAGCTGTCGGCATACTGGCCTGCCGCGGCTGCCAGCGCGGCCGTATCGCTGTAGCGCTGCGGCCACAGCACCCGGATCACCCGTTCCGGGCCCAGCTGCCGGGCACATTCCACGGACTGGTCGGCATGGAGCTGGGCCATGTCCAGCCGCGCCAGACGCATGATGCGGGCTATCTCGTCGCTGTCCTGTCCGGTGAAGACGCCCACACGCAGCATGCCCCCGCTCTCCAGGCGGGAGACCGTCACGGCATCCATACAGCGGGGGCTGCCCGCATGGAACACGAAGCCGCAATGCGTTGCCCCCAGCCGGGCGGCCAGCGTCACATCTTCCTGCCGCCGCAGACCGCAGAATTTAAGCAGCATGATGCCCTTCCTCCCGGCCCTGGAGCAGCCGGCGCAACGCGGCCCCGGGCTGCCCGTCCTTCATGAGGGCCGTCCCTACCAGAGCAGCGGAGAATCCGGCCCGGGCGGCATCTTCCAGATGCTCGCGACGATCCATGCCGCTGGCCGCGATCCAGATCTCGCCCTGCTCCGGCGGGCACTGCCGTGCCAGCTCCAGACAGGCCTGCCTGTCCACCCGCAGCGTGTCCAGGTCACGGGCATTGACCTGGATGATGCGCGCCCCGCTCTCCCGGGCCAGCACCAGATCCTTCCTGCCGCAGACTTCCACCACGGCCTGCATGCCGAGGCTTTCCGCCTGCTCCCGCAGACGGCGCAGCAGCGAGGCATCCGGGGTCAGGGCCACGATGAGCAGCAGGGCCGCTGCCGGAGTGGCTGCCGTGGCCCGCACCTGCAGCGGATCGAAGATAAAGTCCTTGCGCAGCAGGGGCGTCTCCGGGCAACAGGAAGCCGCCCGTCCCAAAAAATCCAGCTCACCGGCAAAAAAGCGCCGCTCCGTGAGTATGGAGAGAGCCCCGGCCCCGGCCGCCACATACTGCCGGGCGGTCTCTTCCACCGTCAGGCTATGGCAGATAGGCCCCCGGGAGGGCGAAGCCTGTTTGAATTCCGCGATGACGGTCAGCGGCACGCCTGCCATCCGCCGTTGCAGGGCCACGGCAAAGTCGCCGCGCGGCCCGCTGAAGGGCGCGGGCAGGCTGCCTTCCCTTTCCTGTCGCCGCAACCGTGCCACTTCGTCCGCCTTGGCCCAGAGGAAACGCTCAAGCAGCATGGAGGACCCTCCTCCCCAGACCGGCACGCACCGCTTCGCGGGCACGGGCCATGCAGACATCCAGGGGCATGCTCTCTTCCATGAGGAAGATGGCCAGCCCCACATTGAGGGCCACCATATCGCGCATGGGGCGCGGGCCTTCACCATCAAGCAGGCGACGCAGCACTTCGACAGCCTCCTCGCGGCTCTCCACCGCCAGATCTTCCGGCGTGCAGCTCTGGAAGCCGAAACTGGCCGGATCCAGCTCCAGCGGCCGGACGTTGCCGTCGTGCAGCAGCATGGCCGTGGCCGGGCCCATGGGCGTCAGCTCGTCATAGTTGCCGGCCCCGCAGACCACTGCCGCCCGGTAAAGCGAGGACTGCGACAGGGTGTCGGCCAGAAGGGGCACCAGCTCGGGCCGGGCCACCCCCATGAGCAGGTGGCTGGGCCGGGCCGGATTGATCATGGGGCCCAGCAGGTTGAACAGGGTACGCACCCCCAATTCCTTGCGCAACGGACCGATATTCTTGAATGCCGGATGGAAATGCGGGGCGAAGAGGAAGGCGAAATTGCGTTTGGCCACCATGTCCGCCACAGCTGCGGGATCGGTATCCAGCGGGATGCCCAGGCTCTCCAGGGCATCGGCACTGCCGCAGGTGGAAGAGACCGCCCGGTTGCCGTGCTTGACCACCTTGTAACCCATGCCTGCCAGCACCAGCGAGGTCGCTGTGGAACAATTGAAGGAATGGCGACCGTCACCGCCGGTACCCACCACGTCGATGCACGGCCCCGATATGCCTTCCACACGCACGGCGCGGGCCAGGGCCGCCCGGGTGGCATGGGCCAGCTCCAGGGCGCTTTCTCCCTTCATGCGCAGCCCCATGAGGAAGCTTCCGGCCTGGGCAGGCGTCAGTCTGCCATCCATGAGTGCGCCGAAGCTGCGGGAGGCCATGTCCGCCGTCAGGTCTTCCCGCCGCGCCAGATGTTCCAGCACCTCGGCCATGCCGCCGTCCCGTCCCTGCCGGGGCAGGATGGCCTGCGGGAAGTTGCCCAGCAGGCGCAGGCCGTCCGGCGTCAGGATGGATTCGGGATGGAACTGCACGCCCACCCAGGGCCTGTCGCGATATTGCAGGGCCATGACCTCCCCTTCAGGGGCGCGGGCCGTCACCGTGAACAGCGCATTGCCCTCCCCTTCCCCGCTATGGACCACCAGCGAATGATAGCGGGCCACCTTCATGGGATTGGGCAGGCCTTCGAACAGGCCGCTGCCATCATGCACGATCTCGGACTGCTTGCCGTGCATGATGCAGGGGCCCACATCCACCCGCGCCCCGGCGTGCAGGCCCAGCAGCTGATGGCCCAGGCAGACGCCCAGCACCGGCACATGGTGCGGCAGCCGGCGCAGGAATTCAGGACAGAAGCCCGTTTGCGAGGGATGCCCCGGCCCGGGCGAGATGCAGACCATCTCCAGGGCGGGGTCCACGGCCATGTCCAGGATGGCGGGATCGTCGTTGCGCAGCACCACGGGCTCGTGACCCAGGGCGTAGAACGCCTGGACCAGGTTGTAGGTAAAGGAATCGTAATTATCGATGAGCAGGAACATGGTCTTCACCCTCTTCAAGCACCAGGCGCATGATGGCCGATTTGTTGCAAACTTCTTTCCATTCCAGAGCGGCGTCCGAATCATGGACGATGCCTCCGCCGGCCTGCCAGAACAGGCGTCCCCCGCGGCTCCACATGCTGCGGATGGCGATGCCCATGTCCAGATCCACGCTGTCCTTGTCCAGCCCCAGCCAGCCGATGCAGCCCGCATAAGGACCGCGGGCACGACCTTCCAGGCTGCGGATGATCTCCATTGCCCTGACCTTGGGCGCACCGCTGACCGTCCCTGCCGGGAAGGTGGCCGCCAGCACGTCCAGGGCATCGCGCCCCGGAGCCAGGCGGGCCGTGACCCGGCTGGTCAGATGCATGACGTGGGAAAAACGCTCCACATCCATGCAGCGCTCCAGGTTCACACTGCCGGGCTGGGCCACCCGGCCGAGATCGTTGCGTCCCAGATCCACCAGCATCACATGTTCAGCCTGTTCCTTGGGGTCACTGCGCAATTCCTCCGCCAGCCGGGCATCTTCCAGATCGTCCCGGCCGCGACGGCGCGTCCCGGCGATGGGCGACAATTGCAGGCGGCCCTTCTCACAGCGCACCATGACTTCCGGCGAGGCCCCCCAGAAGCAGAAATCGCCCAAACGCATGAAAAACATGTACGGTGATGCATTGTAGCGGCGCATGCGCCGGTAGAGCACGAAGGGATCCCCTTCGCAGGCCACGGAAAAATTCACGGAGGGCACCACCTGTATGGCCTCGCCCTGGTGCAGCATGGTCTTGATCTTTTCCACCATGGCCTTGTAGCCCTCCTCCCCGGGCTCGGCACAAACATCTCCAGTGACGCTGAAGTTGCCCACCGCACCGCGGCTGCCCAGCACTTCGCGGTGTTCGCCCAGGCTGATCTGGCACAGCCGGTTGTACAGATGGTCGAAGACAAGCTGTATCCCGGGCAGCACCAGCATGCTTTCCGCCTCTTCCGGCGGCATGACCGCGGCCAGACGGGGCTGGAACAGGGAAGCCATGCCGAACCCCACCCAGCCATAGAGGGCGCGGGTGATGGCCGGAAGTCCGTCAATCTGCGCCGGGGCCTCCACATGCAGGCCCTGCATCAGGCGGCGCAGGCCTTCCACGAACGGCATCCCCTGCAGGACGGCGAGAGGGGCAAGACGTTCGTCCTCGATACGCAGATCCAGCCGCCCTTCATGGCAGCGGACATACAGGGCCATATCGCAGGCCAGGACGCTGTAGCGCCCCCAGCGGCCATCCACCTCCGCGCTTTCCAGCAGGATGCCGTCCTGCTGGTCCACCATGCCCAGATACAGGCTGATGGGCGTATCCATGTCGGCGGGCAGCCAGCGGGCCTGCTGCCGCAGGGAAACGAGAGGAGCATGAGGGGCCGCGTCGGGAGCTGTGGTCGTATTCATAGGGTCATTCCTTCAAAACATAAAAAAAGCGCCGTTCCCCTGTGGGGGAACGGCGCTTGCTCAATGCATGTGACGTATCAATCGCAACAGGCTATGCCTGCACGTCCCCCGTACATTGACTCACGCGCCACCAGAAGGTGCGGAAGCTGATGTGGGAGAAGGTGCACGACATAAAAACGATCCTGCTGGTTACATGTTCTTTGGATAGAAAATCACAATTCCTTCCGGCTGTCAATTACTTTCCGAAAAGGATCTCCTGATAGCTGGGCAGATCCCACAGATCGTCGGCCACACGGGTTTCCAGCAGGTCGGCATAGTGCCGCACCTCGGCCATGATAGGCAGCACTTCTTCGCAGTAGCGGGTGGCACGTGCCAGGAAATCCCCCTTGCCATCCACGCTGGCCAGCGTGGCTTCTAGGTTGCGGGCGGCATCCTGCAGGCCGCGCAGCTGCTCGGTGACTTCGTCCAGCGTGATGGTGCGGAAATCCTTGCCGATGGCCTTCATGCGGGCCGCGGTCTCGGCCAGTTCGCCCTGATAGCGCATGGCCGCGGGGAAGATGATGGTCCGGGCGATGCGGGTTGTCAGAATGGCTTCGGTACGCACCGTTTTGCAGTACTGCTCCAGATAGATGTCATAACGGGCCTTGAGCTCGGCACGGTTCAGGATGCCCAGACGCTCGTACAGGTCGATGACCTCGGGGCGGATCAGCTCGGGCATGGCCTCGGGCGTGGTACGCAGGTTGGGCAGGCCACGACGTTCGGCTTCGGCATGCCAGACGCTGGAGTAGCCGTCACCGTTGAAGATAACGGCGCTGTGCTCTTCGATGACATGCTGCACATAGTGCTGGATGGCCGCGTTGAGGTCTTTGCCGCGAGCCAGCTCACCTTCCAGGAAGTCGGCCGCGTGGCCCAGCGAATCAGCCATGATGGCATTCAGGGCCGTGATGGAACCGGCAGCGGACTGGCTGGAGCCCAGGGCGCGGAACTCGAAACGGTTGCCCGTAAACGCTATGGGGCTGGTGCGGTTGCGGTCGCCGGGGTCAGTGGGCAGGGGCGGCAGGGTGTCCACGCCCACGTTCATGACACGGCCGCTCTTGCTGTTGGCGGCATCGTCGATACGGCCGGCACGGAAGGCTTCGAAGACTTCCGTCAGCTGGTCGCCCAGGAAGATGGACATGATGGCCGGCGGGGCTTCGTGGGCGCCCAGACGATGGTCGTTGCTGGCGCTGGCCACCGTGGCACGCAGCAGGCCGCCGAACTTGTGCACGGCACGGATCATGGCCGCGCAGAACACCAGGAACTTGGCGTTGGCATGCGGGGTCTCGCCGGGGTTGAACAGCGTGCCCAGCTCGGCGTTGCCGATGGAGTAGTTCACGTGCTTGCCCGAGCCGTTGACGCCGTAGAAGGGCTTTTCGTGCAGCAGGCACTTGAGCCCGTAACGTTTGGCCACGTTGCGCAGGGTGGACATGATGATGTGGTTGTGGTCCACGGCCAGGTTGCTGACCTCGTACAGGGGCGCGATCTCGTACTGGCTGGGCGCGGCTTCATTGTGGCGGGTGCGCACGGGCACGCCCAGCTTGTAGAGCTCGCGTTCCACTTCCATCATGTAGGACAGCACACGCTGGGGGATGACCCCGAAGTACTGGTCGCTGAATTCCTGGCCCTTGGCCGGACGGGCACCGAACAGCGAACGTCCTGCCACCTGCAGGTCGGGACGGGCGAAGTTGAAATTGTGGTCGATGCAGAAATATTCCTGCTCCAGACCGGCATAGGAGACCACAGGCAACTTGGTCTCGATGCCAAACAGCTTCAGCACGCGGCGGGCCTCACGGTTGAGGGCCTGGCCGGAACGCAGCAGCGGGGTCTTCTTGTCCAGGGCCACACCGGTCCAGGAAAGGAACATGGTGGGGATGCACAGGAAAGTCCCGTTGGGGTTCTCCATGATGTAGGCGGGGCTGGTCACGTCCCAGGCCGTGTAGCCGCGCGCCTCGAAGGTGGAGCGCAGGCCGCCGGAGGGGAAGGACGAAGCATCGGGCTCGCCGCGGATCAGCATGGCGCCGGAAAATTCGGCGATGATGCGGCCCTGGCCGTCAGGCATCAGGAAGCTGTCGTGCTTTTCCGCCGTCTGGCCGGTCAGAGGGTAGAAGATATGGGTGAAGTGGGTGGCACCTTTTTCGATGGCCCAGTCCTTCATGACGGCGGCCACGGTATCGGCGATGCCGGGATCCATGCGCTCGCCGAATTCTATGGTCTTGTGCAGGGCCTTGTAGACATCCTTGGGCAGGCGTTCACGCATCACCTTGTCAGTGAACACGTTACAGCCGAAAATGTCGGTGGGCTTGGTATCGTAAAAGTTCAGCGGCGACGCTTCCGGTTTGTAGGTGGTGATGGCCTGAACGGCGTTTCTGCGGGCGGAGTTGCTGCTCATGAAAGCTCCCTTGTCAACGTCCGGGAACCTAGTTGACGCTGACGATTTCGATTTCGAAGGTCAGTTCCTTGCCGGCCAGAGGATGGTTGGCATCCAGGGTTATTTCTTCGTCCGTGACCTCGGTGATGGTCACGTCCATCTGGCCCTGCTCATTGGAAAGCTGCAACGGCACGCCCACGGTCAGCGGGATATGGTCGGGCACCTGGGCGCGGTCCACGGTGAAGACCAGCTCGGGGTCGCTTTCGCCATACGCCTGGGACGGGGGAATGGTGACGGTCACGGTCTCGCCCGCTTCGTGGCCCATGACGGCGGCTTCGAAGCCGGGGATGAGCATGCCTTTGCCCATGGTGAATTCCAGGGGTTCGCGTTCGCGGGAAGAATCGAAAACAGTGCCGTCGCTGAGAGTGCCGGTGTAGTGCACACGCAGGGTGTCGCCATTCTTGATAGCCATGGATACTCCATATGATTCGGGCAAGCCCGGTTGATTACAAAAAAAGAATGCGCGGCAAAAGGCCGCGTGAAAGGCTGGAACCCGGATGCCATTACGGCATTTTCCACCGTTCCGCTGTTTTGGAATAAAGCAGGGGGGCTGCCATGTCAATGCGGGCGGGCTCGCTCGGCCGGCAGAATGCCGCAGCCCACGTAGCTTTTGAAAAAGGTGTGCATGAAAACCGCGTTGTCCGGGATGTCGCCCGAGGCCTACATGGACTTTGCGGCACGGTAGGTATGGCCACGAAATCGCCTTGCCGCGGGCTTGCCATCTTGACAGCCGGGGGAGGCGACAGCATATATTGAGCGCCCAAACAATGCCTGAGCCGGCCAGAGCCGGCAGCCTTTCAGACCAAGGAATCCCTTATGTCCCAGATCCGCTCCAGCTATACCGACAGTATCAATTTCTATGGTGGCCATTCTCCCCTGGATCTGGCCCAACAGTTCGGTACGCCGCTCTATGTCTATAATGAGGCCGTGCTGCGCCAGCGCTGCCGCGAACTCAAGGCCCTTTCCTCCCTGCCCGGCTTTGGCGTCAACTATTCGGTCAAGGCCAACACCAACCCCGTGCTGCTGCGCATCATCCGCGAAGAAGGCCTGGTGGTGGACGCCATGAGCCCCGGCGAGCTGTACATGGACCAGCTCGCAGGATTCACCGCCGGCGAGATCCTCTATATCTCCAACAACATCTCTGAGGACGAACTGCGCAATGCCGTCCAGCACGGCGTGCTGGTCAGCGTGGATTCCCTTTCCCAGGTGGAGACCCTGGGCCGCGTCAATCCCGGCGGCAAGGTCATGGTGCGCTTCAACCCCGGCATCGGCGCCGGCCATCATGCCAAGGTCGTCACCGCCGGCAAGGAGACCAAGTTCGGCGTTTCGCCGGAGCTGCTGGACGACCTGTTCGCCATCCTGAAAAAATATGACCTGCACCTGGCCGGCATCAACCAGCACATCGGTTCCCTGTTCATGGAGGCCGACGGCTACATCGCCGCCGCCGATGTGCTGCTGCATCTGGCCGAGCGCCTGCCCGCCGACGTGCTGCACAAGCTGGAAGTCATCGACTTCGGTGGCGGTTTCGGCATCCCCTATCACAAATATGAAGACCAGCCCCGCCTGGACATGGATGACCTGGGCTGCCGCCTGCACGGCCTCATCAGCGGCTGGGCGGAAAAGACCGGCTACACCGGCCGCTTCCTGGTGGAGCCCGGCCGTTATGTGGTGGCCGAATGCGGCGTCCTGCTGGGGAGCGTCAACGCCACCAAGACCAACGGTGACAGACGCTATGCCGGTACCGACCTGGGCTTCAACGTGCTGGTGCGTCCGGCCATGTACGATTCCTTCCATGATGTGGAAGTGTACCGCCAGGGCGCGCAAGGCCCGGATACCGAGACCGTGGAACAGAGCGTCGTGGGCAATATCTGCGAAAGCGGCGACATCCTGGCCAAGAACCGCCAGCTGCCCCTGCTGCATGAAGGCGACGTGCTGGGCGTGCTGGACGCCGGGGCCTACGGCTTCGTGATGTCCTCCTCCTACAACCAGCGTTGCCGGGCCGCCGAGATCCTGATCCAGGCCGACGGCAGTGTGCGTCTGATCCGCCGCCGCGAGACCCTGGAAGATCTGGCCGCCTGTTACGAGGGCCTGTTGTAATCCAGGGCCGCCTGCCCGATCTCCCAGAAGGGGGAAGGGGACTTCCCAGCGGGGAAGCTCCCCCTTCCCCCTTCGAACACTTTCGGCCTGCCCTGGCCCTCCCGCTTTTCCCTGTAGTGACGGCCAGAACTGTCCCGAAAGCGGAACGGGGCCGTGCCCTCCTCTCTTGGTAACGGCCTTGTGCGCTTGGCCAGGCTCCGGTCCTGCCGAAAGAGCGTGCAACCATTAAAGAACGGGACGGCAGCGGTCACGACCTGCCGCCGGCCTGCCGGCAGGAGGATGTCTTCCCGCCCCCAGTCTGAAGCCCGTTCTGCCACCAACATTTTCCGTGACGTCCGCACGCAAACATTTTGGAACACCTCATGCCGGAACCGGATCTCAGCGTTTCTCCCCGTGCCATCTGGAAGCTCACCTGGCCGCAGATGCTCATGATGTATCTGGTCTTCTTCATGGGCTTCATCAATATC
>JABLTQ010039554.1_pt1 | contig 26894 bp, 14 predicted proteins | sample 7160101 | NCBI WGS metagenome assembly JABLTQ01 (sample SAMN14651228, study PRJNA627086) | human gut metagenome | isolation source: feces | host: Homo sapiens
AACTCCCAATTCTTTTCCTGCTTGCTGTATGCCAATTTCTCCTGCAAGGTAGCGTTCGACTATTTTTACTTTTTCTACTGGTTCTATCTTACTCTTTCTGAACATGAAAATACCCCCATATAGGACTTTTATATTTCATTGTCCTATATGAGGGTAGCATACCAGACAGCCGTGTCGGGTTCTTTTTTATCTTATTATACTCTTATACTCCGTTCAGGATTCCACCAATGATCTGTATATTACTTTCTGCCAGATGTTCCATTCCATCCATAATATAGTCCACTCTTGCGAAATCTTTTCTGACGACGAACGCCGCTCCGTCCGCATACTGTGCCAGTACCACCGCATCGGTCAGAAGACCGGCAGGAGCACTGTCCAGAATTACAAAATCTGATATCTCTTCCAGTTTCTCGATAATCCGTCCCATCAGCTCTGTTCCGAGAAGGTCTGATCCGTCGCTGATCGTCTTGCCTCCCGGAAGGAATATCATACACATATCCGGGTCAAGTCCGATATCTTCCGCTTTCATCAGACACTCTTTCAATTTTGCTTTGTGTTCCAGTACTTCCCTAAGACCGACTCCGTTCTCTTCAATCCCCAGTATCTGACGATCCGTCGGGTGTCTCAGGTCGCAATCCACGAGTGTAACCCTCTGGCCTGCCTGTGCCAGCGAAAGTGCCAGATTAACTGCTACCGTACTTTTACCTTCTCCTGCCAGCGCACTGGTTACAAGGAACGTCTTCATGTGATATTCCTGTGCATTATACTCAATCTTATTCCTTATGATACGGAAAGACTCCTGCATCTTCTCCTCAACCTTCGGATCTGTCAGGATCATTCGCATCGTCGTTGATCTGGATCTTCGCTTCTCATGTACTTCCGGAACAGTTCCCAGACATCTAGTGTTCATCCATCTGTGAATATCCGATTCTTTTCTGACTGTCCTTCTGGTCACTACCAGCAGTCCCGTCCAAACCATAACCAGCAGAAATCCTGCCGCCGCACCTTTAACCGCATTCTTCCGGAATGCCTTCGGATTATCCGGTTCTGCCGGAATCCCAGTCTCATCCAGCATCTCCATGTTCACCTTTCCAACGATCACTTCAGAGATCGACGGATAATTCTTCTCCACAGACTTCAACGTAGCATAAGCCCTTCCGGCATCCCGATCCGTTACGGAAATCGTCAGAAGATTCGTATTCTCCGCAACCGTTGCCTTGATCGAACCCGGTACGGCATCAACTTTCATATCCTTTGCTACCTTCCTTTTTAATACGCCACTCGTCAGAATATACGGAAATGTCTTCGCCATCTGCTCTGCCGTGGAATTATTAAAGAAAGACGCAGAACCCGTATCCGCAACGCCCTGCTGTTCTCTCTGTATATTTACCGTAAATGTTGCCGATGCCGTATAGACCGGCTGATACTGCAGTCTCGCCCGTACATACGACAGTCCCGCTCCAAGAATTGTGAAGATCAGAACCCATGCCCACATTCTGCAGAAAATGCGCAAATAATCCGACAGTATCTCTGTAATATCTATCAGCCCTAACTCCTGACTTTTTTCCTTTTCCTGATCTGCCATTATCTGGTCTCCTCTTTCTTTCTTGATACGTTTTCCTGTTCCTCATCTGCCCGGTTATAATAGTATGAATGATACTTTCCATATCCATGATATTTACCATAGCGGTATTTTCCATATCCATAACCGTAACCATATCCATAACCGTAGCCCGAACTGAATACAGCGCCGCTTACCAGCACATCATTAAATACACATCCTGCCAGTCCATGTCCGTAACGGTCCAGCATATCGATCGTATCATTGATATATGGTACCTTCGTATAATTCTGCTTCACAACCAGAAGTGAGAAGTCGGCTCTTCTTGCCAGAACCTCTGCATCTGCTCTTCCCTTGGCCGCCGGTCCGTCGATAATGATGAAATCCATCTCTTCCCGCATATGATTTAAGAATTCAGCAAATCTCTGCGATCCCAGGAATTCCGTTGACCGCTTATGTGCCACATTATTCGGCAGAAGATATAAAGACCGGTCCGGCACCTGGAATATCAAAGACTCCAGATCATGACTGATACGCTCTGAAAATCCGGCTCCATCCGGAACTTCAACATTCAAGAATGATGCAAGTGAACTCTTACGCATATCCCCTTCGATCAGAAGTACCTTCTTCCCCCTCTGCGCCATAGCAAGCGCAAGGTTGGCTGCCACGATCGTCTTTCCTTCTTTTCTCATCGCACTTGTTACAAGCAGTACTTTATCATAATGTCTGCTTCTGTTATATAAAAGCTTTGTACGCATCTTCTTGATCGTCTCCACAAAACCAAAGCTTACCGCCGGTTCCGTGATCAGGATCTTCTTTTTCTGCCGTTTCAGACGGGCTCTTAAGTTCCTGTACAAAGGTTCATGATTCAGCGTGCCGAATACTGTCGTATCCAGCTTCTCTGTCACTTCTTCCTCACTCTTTACATTATCTTTCTGATAAGAAATCAATGCCAGCAGCACGATCATCAGTCCGACACCCGCAAGGAATCCCTTCTTCATTACATCACTTCCCTGGAATGCCACATCTGCCGCCGACGGAAAATTCGGTTCTTCGAATACTTCCATAACCACTTCACCAAGCACATTCTTCGACACATCCTGATAATGCTCCAGCATACTCTTAAGAAGCTTGAACGATGTCTCCGGGGAACCGCTCGTCACAGACACCGTCAGAAGATTCGTCTCCGGTACAACAGCAATCTTCACCGTCCCCGGAAATGTATCCATCTTCAGACTCTCTGACACTTTCTTCTTCAGGATCTGACTGTTCATAACTGACTGAAATGTATCCGTTAATTTCTCCGTCTGGCTCTGATTCGCATACGCACCCGTACTCGATCCCTTCGCCGACACCACGAATGTTGTGCTGGAGGTATAAGTCGGATGATACATCCAGGCCGCACCAATATAGGTAAGCAATGATACTGATATTGCGATAAAAAGTATTACCCACCAGTTTTTCAACACATCACGGACTACATTATACATATCCTCGATCTGTTTTTTCTGTATTTCCTTCTCCATCTCTTCTCTATCCTCTTTCCCGCTTCCTCTACTGTACAACTACGACCAGTCTGCTTTTTCCACTGATTGCACCGGCGTTCACGATATAATCCACATAATAGGATCCTGCCTTTGCAGTATTTACATTCGACTGCACCGTAAGCTCGCCTTCTTTATCTGCCGAATCAAAGTATGCATTTGGATCAAATGCATCTCCGACAGAAAGGTAGATCAGATAATCTTTTAATTTCACATCAATCCCTGCATAACTTTTATCGGAAATACTGATCTGCGTCTTCAGATACACTGTATTCCCGCCGCTGTCCATAACCCTGAACTCGATTGGATACTCACCCGCAACCTGCGTATTGACCGTCTTCTCCAGTGAATACTTGATATTTGATGTAAGATCTCCGTCCAACACACTGTCCGCAGTAATCTTTGATGACACATCTACAGTCTCTCCCGCCGCATAACACAGCGAACCCGTCATATGAAATACAGGCGGCTTATAATCCTCATATACAAGCGTTCTCTCGGCTCTTCCGACATTCATACTTTTGTCTACCGCTGCATAAGTAACCGTCCTCTTTCCCTTATCCGTGAATTCAGACATATTCTCAACCACCAGCGTATCCGACACATCACCGGAACGACTGTCTTTCGCCGTAACACCTTTTAACAGATCTTTCTCTTTCGCTTTGACTGACACCTTAAGTTCCGAACTATCACAGGATACTACCGGCGGCTTCTTATCCTGTATCATCCGCGTATATCCTTGAAATGCCACAAATGCACCAATTGATGTGACCAACAGGATTACGCTGAACACTTTTAACTTCTTCATCCGTATATTCCTCTCCGTAAAATCTCTTCTATACTGTCCTTCTATCCGTCTTTTTACTTCTTCAACTGTCTGATCAATGTACGTTAAGTACCGCAATCTCCGGCCGGTTATTCCATCTCGGGAGCTTCTGTTTCTCACTGCTTAATCCACTCGTCACGAACAGCCGGATCCTTCCTGTCCGGTACAGTCCATGCACATATGGCGGGAACCATCCCTGATCGCCACCATATAGTCCTCCCTTGAATGGAATGACTACCTGTCCTCCATGATCATGTCCGCTGATCACAAGATCGATCTTCCAGTAATCGGATGCATCACCGAATACAAAACTATCCGGTCTGTGGCACAACATAATCTTGTACCGGTCTGTATTCTGAAACTCCTCCAGAAAATCCCGTACATCACCTGTCAGATTCTCTGCACTGTTATCTCCATCCAAAGCAAATGCATATTCATACATCCCACCGATACGCACCTTACATCCGCCAATCTCCACGTCCCGGTAACCCTCTTCCAGCACACACGCACCGGCATCTGTAAGATCCTTCACCAATCCAGAATCCTCCGGGTGCTTTTGCATCTTTTTCCCTTCTGCAGCACCGATATAATCCAGTTCATGATTTCCAAGCGCATAATACACCGGTGCAATCTCTGCCAGACCTTTTACCAGCCTAACCGGCACCCTGTCACTCTTCGAATCCTCATTCAGCATATCGCCATCCAGAATGATCATCTCTGGATCCTGTTCTTTTACACACCGGATCAGCTTCTCATTGTCTTTCCCGAATTCATGATCATGAAGATCCGAAATCACCACCATCTTGAATCCTGCATCTGTAACCGTATCCGTATATGGCAAATTCCGGACCGTCACCGGATACCGGTTCACTTTCATCCAATGATAAGAAATAAGAATCTCCCCGACAAACCATATCAGGATTAAAAGAATGATCAGAAGTAATATAACAGTTTTATTCTTTGTTAATCTGGATTCTCCTGTCTCTTTCATCACGAGCCTCCTTTACAGAATAACACCTTATACTATACCAAATCCATCGGTAAGGCACAAGGACATTCCCTTGCGGTGTAACCAAAGTGCTTTATGCTGCCAGTTCGCGACAAATTGACTCAATATCATATTCCGGCGCATATTTCTCCGCTACTTCATATATCTTTCGGATCTTTTCTACCGGTTCTTCAAAGAGTTCCGCAGTTATTTCATACGAGACGTCTTTTCGCATTTTCTTGAGCACCATTCTGACTAGATTTTGTAGTTCTCCATCGTTTATTCCTGTCCGGAGTCCTTCTTCTCGGCCTTCCCGGAGCCCTTTCTCCCACACATACTCACTCAGATTACACATCTTCTCCACCTCTTCTTTCTCTTCATACGTCATCGTTATTCCATATTCATTTTCTAATATCTTCTCTTTTACGGAGTATATATTGATACTGTTCTTCCGTTTCTCCGGCGGGTTAAAGCAGATCCAGATGCTGTATACTTTCTGGATCTTCTCATAATGGCTGTTGGTAAATATCGTGCCGTATTGGGATGAGATCATTCTACAGCCATAATATATCCCTCTCTTGATCAGGGGATATCCCGGATAAAAATCTTTTTGTGCCTCTATATTGATGATCAATTCTACTTTTTCCTGGCCTTGGGGCAATATTGCCCGGAACATGATGTCGTAGCGAACGGTTCCTTCATTCACTGCCTTATCTTCGGTGTTCTCTCCTCTGATCTTTCCCGGATCAGACGCTGGCGCCTCATCCCGGTGTACTTCCCTTTGAGATATCTCCGGTATCCCTTCTATGTAGTGGTCTGCAATGTCACGGATACTGCAGTCTTTATATTCTTTCATGCAGCTTTTCATTATCCAGGCCAGTATGATTTTGTTCGCAAGGATATTCTTGCAGGATTCATCATAGATTTCCTTCGCCCTGGATACTTCCAGGTCTTTGTACAAGATACTTTTTCTCTTCATCCATTCTCCTTCTCGTTATCTTACGTGAAAACTTGAATGGATTTCGCAACATCTATATATACTATACACGATATATATCTTTTCTACAAGATTCCTTCCGCAAAATACGTTTTCTCTTTTTTATAAATTGTCTGGTAATCTTGAGGGATCTTCCTCTGATAAATGTGATGGTCTTTTGAGACCGTTGAATTATTCTAAATGGACAGAACGTCCATTAGTAAAGTTATATTAACATGTAAATCTTCTTGTTTCAAGTCTTTTATTATTTTGAACTACGCTCACCCGAATAATGTTCTTATTCATTGGCAGCTTCAGGCGCATCGTAACATAATAATACCGCCATCCGGATAGCATTGCTGCCCCGGATGGCGGTATCTGTTCAGAGGCAAATGGTATCTGCCCTTTTTATTTGATTATTTTTACTTTAAAATACGTTAACTGTCAGAGTACCTGTAGTTCCGTATTTCACCTTGGTTCCCCAAAGCTTGATTGTCCAGTATCCACTCGGAACTGCTTTCTTGATCTCAGAAGCACTGAATGAATACTTGCTTCCGGCTGAAGTCTGAACACCTGTCAGTGTTGCAGTTCCAACTGTCTTGCCGAATAACTTCTTATAAGTTACTTTCAGTGTCGCAACCTTACCGATCTGTACATTCACATCTGCGCTCTCACCATACTTCACTGTCTGGTCTGCAATCTTGGAAGCATCCACAACTGCATATCCTTCCGGAAGTGCTGATGTCACTGCTGACTTGATCTGATCAGCTGTAAATGTTGCATCTGTGCCCTGCTCGCCGTTAGCTGTAAGGGATGTAGATGCGATCGTCTTGCCTGTGTAGTCTACCAGGTTGAGATTGGCTGTAGCGTCAGCCATTGGTTTCTCTGTCTCATAGCCAAGAGATAACAATGCAGGCATGAAATCATCTGCGCTCAACTCAGCAAACATCGCATTACTTGAAATCTCTCCGAATGTCTTTATCTTCGTAATTGCTAAAACTCCCGAACCTGCTTTATTTGTAATTGTAATCGTACCCTTTTTAGCATCAAGCTTATAGAACATGTCTGTACTTGAATTTAAAGTTTTATCTTCTGAAGTTCCATCCTCATACGAAATTGTATATTGTGCTGCATTTCCCTGTAATGCCTTAAGACCAATCTGCGCTGTCGTAATACCACTTGCAAACTGGAATACTACTGCCTGATTTGGATTCAAATAAATCTCATTTTTCGGTCCATTATTCAACAGATCCTGAGCTGTTCCCGCTACCTCTTTGTTATTATTAACAATAACTGCACCTGTTCCTGTTGTTTTGTCATAAACCTGAGATGCTATACCTTGAGCAATTTGATTTGCATATGTACCCTTTGTTGTATCTACATCTAACGCTGCCAAAACGCTATTTCTCATCTCTGTAAATGTTGGGTTAGCTTCGTCATCCTGACTATATTGTTCATTATAAGTAGTATCACTATATACTCTGTATCCGTCAATATATACCGGCTTAATCTCTTTTGTTCCATCATCATTCGTTGTCTTTACAACTTCAAATTTAATGGTATACTCTCCCGCATCCAGTCCTGCAATACTTAAAACAGGTGCACTATATGCGGTTTTATTCTGCATACTTGTTAAACCTGATGTTCCGACAGCCTGTTTTGTATTTATCGTATACAGTTTTTTCAGCGTAGTTCCTTTATACAGATAAGCCATTATCTTTCCGCTGTCAGGTGTTGACCTTGCATATAATTCAACTCCGGTTCCTTTAAAGCTAAATTCACCTTTTCCATTTGCAGCAAGTTCAACTACACTATTATCAGAATCCTGTGTATTATTATCATATGATGAATCATATCCATAATGTGCCTTAGAACCAACTGAAGATACTGTCTGTGCAGCTGTTCCCTTATTAGAACCACCATTTTGCTGATTTGTATATGTTCCAAATCCTTCTTCATAATATACAGTCGTTGCAGGATATACTTTGAATTTGTATACGCCGCCTTTTGAATTTGTCAATGTTACTGTATCAGCCTCTGTAAGAACTTCTGTTGGTGTATAAGTTACCTGAATTCCTGTTGTATTATCACCATCTACTTTTACAACACCATGATTTGCTGCTCCAGTTATAGAAAACTTACCAGTTCCCCAGGCCTTTGTTCTTTCTGTTGTTACAGGTGAACCATAATCCACTACAATATCATTAATTCCTTCAAAAGCTGTAGCGAAAAACTGTGCATTAGCCTTGGCTGTTCCTCCGTATGTACCTGAACTATACGTCGAACTGTAAGCATAAGACAATTCCACATTATTAGTAATCAATTGCTCCAAATCCTCATCTTGCAATTCATATACCGCATAATAAGTATAATCTTCTGCCTTATAATTCTTAGCTTCTTTTGTACGTGCATGATTAATTTCATTTGTTATTTTATATGGATTAGTTAATGCTGTTGCACTCTCGCCAACACCTGAATAGAGTTTTACAGTACCTGCAACATTTGGCATAATGTCTTTCAATAAAGCATTTGAATAATTGATATCCGCAGATTCCTTATATGTTGATACAACAATTTTAAATACTACGGTATCTCCTGCATTTGCCGTCATACCTTCTGTATACTTCTTATAGTCATCTCCCTGCTTAAGGTATTCTATTTCTTTTGTAACGGTCGGTAATTTATCACAATGAATTTCATGTGTGATTGTTGCCTCTCTATTTTCTGTCAAGTGACTTCCTTCTGATCCACGCGAATACCAAAATACTGCATCACAGCCTTTTTCAACAGCCTCTGCCAGTAAAGCCTTTTCTTGTTCTGCTGTAAGGCAATCTTCTATTCTTCCACCTTGATGCTCATCTGAATATATAACCTTTAAATTTTCTTTATCAATACCATAGAACTGTGAATATGTATCTCCCTTTGTTGCCGATACTGTAGATACCGCATATCCATCGTCAGGTTTTACAAAAATTTGCATCTGAGAATATGCTACATTTTTCTGCTCAACGCTAATTGTTTTATATGTATAAATTGTATTTCCATCAGCATCCGTTGTCTGAGAAGCAACCGGTACCTCTACTAATTCGCTACCATCTACAGAATAATATAATTTACCATTATAAATAGTATTGTCTATAGTATAGGTAACTGTATGCCCACCTGTATTTGCTGCACTTCCGTCTATAACGGTTACGTTCCAGGTATATGTAGCTGCTACAGTTCCTTCATTATTTTTTACAGTTGCAGTTACTACCGTAGTTCCCGTCTTACGTCCGGTTAAAGTAGCATTTTTCCCATCAGCACTGTAAACTCCTGCTTTTGCATAATCAGAAGATGACCATGTAACCGTTTCATCTGTTCCAATGGTATGTGGTATAGAAATATTTGCTGAACCACCAACTTTTACAGAGGCTGTATCATTTCCACCTCGTTCCTGTACGGTAATTCTATACATTGTGGTTCCAATTGTAACAGACGTAGTTCCTACCTGCTTTCCCTTAAAAGTTATTTTTGTCTGTGTTTCTGGTGCAGGTGTAACCTGATTGTAAAGATATATGTTGCTACGCTCTCCACTACATGAAAATTCATTGGAAGACAGATTTAAATATGCAGTTGTCGAACGAAACCACTCTCTATAAGATTTTTCCAGACACACACTACCATCATCATTTGATTCTACATTTACAGCCTGTTTTCCATTCTCTAATGCATAGCTCCAGTCCCAGCCTAAACTAGCAGATGGGTAGATATACTCACCATTTGCATTCTTCACATAATACTGTCCATTTCCGGCATCTTCAAGTGTAATCTGTGTTGCCGGGCTAGTATCATTCGCTTTTGATGAAGCGTAGAATGTTCCAGCCTTTAAAGTTGCCGTTTCATAATACGGTGGTAACTCTTTATTAGTCACTTTAGCTTTGGCATCTACAATATCATCTGAGTACTCTTTACTGTATTCTCCCTCTTGTGTATATGAAGTTGTTCCATTCACTCCAAGGCTAACATCTTCAACGTGATCTACACCCTCCGGAATATCATCTTTATATCCTGCAATTGTTACCTCTGAAAAGTGCGGACATATTCCAACAAATTTCCCATTCTTCACTGTTACAGGGAATGTCTGTGCTTTGCCAGAAGCACTTTTTGCAACATAACCAATAAATTTCGTACATCCATTAAATACACTCTCATCATACGGCACCGTAAGTTCAGCAGAATCTGTATAGTTCTTTCCATTTAATAAAAGTTCTATATCATAAGTAACTGAACAATTATATCCTTCAACAGTTGTTGCTTCTGCCTTCTTCTCACACTTTGAAAATTCGAAAGTATCACCAGCATTTTCTGTTGAAATGGTTGCTGTAACTGAAGTTCCTTCTGATGTAGCTACATGCGCATGTGCAATTTTTGCGCCATTGGCAATCTTCTCAATTGAATATTTCTCAAATTTTTCAGATGCGCTCCCGTTTTCATACAACAATGCAACTGTACCATCATTTAATTCAGACATACAAGAATACTGATATTCACCATTATTGACCGGATAGTTATATTCCCAGTTAATGCTTCCATCACCCTGTACTAATCCAACAAAGATTTTTCCATTTTTTCTTCCATTAGTTCCTGCTGATAAAAGAATTGCATCCTTTCCATCAATTTTTTTCGAATAGGTAATCGCATTCATCTGGCAGGAGGTTGTATAACTAATTCCACTAACATTCTGTCTAGATCCCCATGTTGCTCCATGATCTTCAGATACATAGTAACCACCATGACGTGTAAACATGTAGATTTTTCCATTGACCTCTGTCAACGTTGCCTCTGATGTCTGATCAGGAATATTCTTACTCCGTGTCCAGGTCTGTCCACCATCATCAGAATAAATTACACTTGTATTACCATCGTCACTCGTATAAGTATAACATGGGAAGATAATTCTTTCAGTTCCATTATCAAGTCTTGTGGTCAAACCGCGTCCAGGACCCACACCATAAAACTTATCTGAAGAATTCTTAACCTGTGAGTTCAACATAGTTGGTGCAGACCATGTTGCTCCACCATCAGTACTCTTAGTAAGATACAGATAACTTGTCTTCAACACCTTAAACGGTGAATCATTGAAAAACAAATTTGTATCATATGACTGATTCTGATATGTTCCCGTAAGGTTAAAGTAATCATCTACCTGTAAGCCGCTGACTTCTGTACCATTATTACTGTAAATCTTGCCATTATCCAGATAATATCCATAATTACTACCACCATTGCTTAACATCAATTTTCCAGCACTGTTATAGCCCGTTCCATTGCTAATACTGGAAATAATACCACCAGCCGGATATAAATCTACCAACATATAAATTGTATCATCTGCAGTTACAGTCAATGCCGGATCTATAAATGCTGTGGAATTAGAATTCGAAACATTTCCATTGTCTCCAAGATAGTTTGCAAATGTATAATTCCATGTTGCGCCACCATCTGTTGATCTGGAAACGATTGTATCCAATCCATATCCATCTGTTGTTGTATCCCAACGTGCATCTGTTGCTGCCACAATTGTGCCGTCAGATAGTGTTACCATCGCTGGAATTCTGAAGTTCTGACTTCCACCTGTTCCCGCTTTAAATGGCTGATTCATTGTTGTTCCATCAGCCGGTTTACTTCCCATAGTTGAAGTGGTTACTGCAGCTTTCGCTTCGCTATCCTCTGTAGGCTCTTCCGAAACAACCTGTTCTGCAGCTCCACTATCACTATCCTGTTTTTCTGCACTCTCATCCGAAACAACTGATTCTGTGTCTTGCTGTTCTTCTGTATTTTGCTGATTTGCTTCAGTTGCTGACGCTGTAAACGTCATTCCCAAAGTCATACTGGCCGTCAGCAAAAGTGCCAGGATTTTTTTCATGTTTTTCTTCATGTTCTTGCCTCCTTTTTATTATTATTCCAAATTGCTCAATTCCATTTCTGCAATTTTTTTCATTGCATCCATCATCTCACATAAATAAATTGGAACTTTTTGAAACTCTCCAGTTTCAGCATACGCCATTGCTGCACATGAATGGCATATTCCTCGATTACTACATTTTTCACATATTCCAGATAAACGAATATTTTCTGTCTTTTGAGTTAATTGTTTCCATGCATCTTCAAATGACACTTTATACATATCAACCTTCGGCTCCGGCATCATTCCACATGGCAGCATATAACCATCCCATGTAATCCAGAATGCTGCTTTTCCAGCTCTACATCTTACTTTTCCATCAATTGGATCATAGCAAGACTCATCCATTCCCTGCGGTTTTACCATACCATCACAAATTCCCTGTAAATACTTCTGATACAATTCATTTCCATACTGCAATTGATATCTTTTTATTTGCCAATATGCGGTCTCTTTAGGTGTAAAACGATCATTTACTCCTATTTTTTCAGGATTTTTTCTTAATGGTGGAAACATATATGGATTTGTCTCTAAAATCAATTGCTTTTCTTCAGCATATTGTATCATTGCTTCAAGATCGCCAATATTATACGGAGTAAGAGAACAGTTTAATTTAACAGATATGCCTGTTTCTTTTAATAAATTTATTGCTCTGTCGACCTTATCAAATCCATTCGAAGCCTTACATAATTTTTCATAAGTCGCATTTGATGCTCCATATAATGTAATATTAATTCGGATAGGTGGTCTTTCCTTTAATTGTTCAATTACACCTTCGTCAATCAAAGATCCATTACTATTAATTGATATCAAAAACCCTTTTTTTGACAAATACATGTATAATTCCCAAAAATCCGGCCATAAAAAAGGCTCTCCACCTGTAAGCAATAAGTATAGCATTCCTGCATTTTCTGCCTGGTCTGCTATTTTTTTCCATTGCTCAAGGTTCAGCATTTTTCTGTTATGACACTTTAATTTCATTTCCTGGCAGATCTGAGCATTGGTAAGCCCCTGTACAAGATACTGCAGGATAACTGTCTCTGTCATTGTGAGACGCTCTTCTCTCTGGTATTCTGCATTTTTCTGCATATGCCGGGCTTCTTTTCTGGTCTTGCGGAGAATTGTCTCCAGATAATCCGCCTCCGGCATGTGTAATACATTTCCGTAATTGTACTTCTTCTTGCGGTGCCATCCTTCCGGGGAATTATGCTTCATCCAGTCAATGTAGGCTTCCAGCACTTTGCGGCCGGTCACGCCGTATTCTGTGTAGAACATGACATATCGGTTCTTTCCGTTGACCAGGAAGGACTCTATGACACTTTTGAGTGCCTGCCCATGCTGCTCCAGATTCCACTCTGCGACCGCCTTTTCGAACAGAACCTCTGCGTGGATTCGTAAGCTCCGGTGTGCATTCAGATATGGAAGCATTTTTTCCAGAAGGTGTCTGGACTTCTCGTACTGATTTAACAGAAGATATCCTTTGGATCTGCAGTAGAACCGGACAATATTCTCTTCTGTGACCTCTGCATTCGCCGGAACAGCTGCGCTTTTGAGCCATTTTGCAAGATTCTCCTGACTTCCGTGTGCGGTAATGTTAAGACTTGCCACTGCTTTTGCATATCCGCTCCTTGCGTGGTTTTCTGTGTGGATCAGCTTTGTCTCTAATCTCTCAATGCGCTCCTTACGTTCTTCATCATAAGCGAAACGTTGTATTCTTATCAGAAGCCATAATGCACTCAGGCGAAATGCGGGCGGAAGTTCTTCTGCCTTTATAAGTAACTGCATATCTTCATCCGCAACCGAACTTAAGCGATCCGTCTCCAGATAATACTCTATCCTGGCAAGACGGTAGAATATCCATGCATCTTCATCAAGGCACTCCTTCCATCTCCGTGCGAACTGCCTTTCTCGCCGCTTTTCGCACGCGAACAGACCTGACAGATCTCGTATATCACACAGGCAGCTGATCTTCGTCTCCTGCAGGATCAGCAGCCTTCCGGCGCCCGGCTTCAGTTCTTCGACCCACTGTTCCGTCAAAATCTGTGGCCGCATAAAGCTCAGATTAAGCTGTACTTCCGGCATCAGACTGTCATATTGTAACTGTTCTGCTCTATGGTCATGGGTTTCATACCATTTCCCGATCTTCATCCATCTGCTCCGTCCAAGGGATGCCTCCCCGATATGGCAAAATATCGGTGCTACACTCCATCTGGTATCCGGTTCTCCCTCTGTATGCACCAAGAACCCTTTTCGCAGCATCCGTCCGAGGATTACTTCTGCATGCGCAGTCCCGAGGATCTCTTCGCACATCTCTTCATCTACCCACGGGAGGTACTGCGCAAGGTGCAGGATTTCCCTTTCTTCCCGCTGCAACGTATCCAAAATCATTTCTTTTATATAGCGGTTCATTTCATGCCAGCAGCTCTCCGGATTCCATGCGCCATATTTTGATTCCAGACGTAATATCACATCTACAATACCGGCCCAGCCTCCGGTATATCGCAATAACTGTTCCGGGGATGTCCGGCTTCCATACTGTTTGATCAGACATTCGACCTCATCCTGATCAAACAGCATGCTGTTCTGCGTGACCAATCCCATCTCACGGTTCCAGAATGTGCCAAGCAGCGCATCCGGAATCTCGTTCCTCCCAATCAGGATGATCCGGTCTTGTCCTCCTAATCTTCGGATACTCCTTTTGATCATTCCGACTGTGTGCAGCGGCAGCTCTTCCGGTACATTCTCTAAGATCAGCCACCTTGAGTTATCCACGTACTTATCCACATATCGTTCATATTCTTCGTATTCTTTATCTTTTTCATCTTCATCCATCCAGAGCACTGTATAATCCACTTCCGGATGTTTTTCAAGAAACATCCGCATCATCGTTGTCTTTCCGCAACCTGCAGCACCCTCTATATAAACAGAAGGAAATCTTTCGATTTCCTTCTCTAAGCATTCTGTCTTATCTATGTAGTTATAACTGCTCTCTAATTCCCTGTACTGATTATGTATCCTGCTCATTATCTCTGTCCTCATGATCTGCTTTCAGAATTCCTCCGGCAATCAGCTTATCCAGGAACTCCCGGATATCTTCTCTTGCGACCTGCTCTTCTACGTCGTACTCGTCCAGGATCCCTTGCACCAGTTTATCAAATGTAACTTCTTTCTGAAGCATATTCCAGATCGATACACCCACTTCATTCACCGTGATCAGACCGTTAAATTCCAGCACCGTCTTTCCTGTCGGTATAATGATATAGTCCCCGGCAATCTCCCGGAGCACAAATTCTTTGTCAACCCTCATCTCTATCGTCCCTTAATCTCATATAATATCTAATTTTAATATCTAGCTTTCGTATCAAGCTTTCGTATCATTTCCACCACATAGATATTATATCTTAATTGTTTCTTGATTACAATACAAAAAGCCCCTGGTAAAACCAGGGGCTGCTTTACAATATTATTTTGCAATTTATTTTGTAATCTTGAATCCACGTTTGATCGGTGCTGCCTGATAATCTCCACCAAGTGTTACTACCGTCATCACATAACTTCCCGGCTCTGTCGGAGGAGTTGTTGTGCTGGAATAGATCTTCCATTTGCTTGTGAATCCTGAATACAGATAGTGTACATTATCCTGTGCGATCGTTACATCTCCGTCTGCTGAAAGTGTTGCTTTGAAATCAAAATTCTTTGCTTCTTCTGCAGTAATCTTTCCGTTTACGAATCTCTCATTCCAATTAAGCTTCACGCCCTTAGAACGCATCTTCACAAGAAGTGTTCCGATGCCTACACCTGTCTCGTAGTTCTTACTATCTGTAACTGCTGTTACTGTATAGAGACCTGCATGGTTCGGTGTACCGAATGATACTCTTACAGAATCTGCAACGGATGGCATCTTATTGATTATTGTAAGAATCTGTCCAAATGTACCTGTGTCAATATGAAGCTTCTCAAGAAGGTCTAACAGTTCCTGTGTACTGAGCAGTTGTCTCAGTTCTCCTACTGTCATTCCGTCGTTCATCATCTGTGTAAATGTCTTTCCATAGAGTTTCTCTACAATCGGATCTAACAACTTCAGAACCGCACTGTTCGTATATTTGTCCGGAAGATCCAGATAAAGTGACAGGTTCGCATTGCTTGTCAGTCCACCGTATACTGTGTATACATCGAATTTATCTGCTGGATTCATTGTTACAAAGTCTTCCGGCAGAGTTGCATCTGCATAAATGCTGGTTGATTTTACTTTTACTTTTACCTTAGCTTTATTAACCGTTACTGTGCTTTCTGTCTGTGCTGACGGGCGATACTGCGCATTTCCTTTATAAGTAATGCGGATCTTCTGCTCTCCTGCTCCCATCCGTGCATAGGTCAGAAATGTTACGGTACCACCTTCGATCGGTGCCCACTGTTTCACTCCGCCGTCGATATCACCGGCAAGTGTATTGCTTCCATAATATTCCATCGTGAAGTTATCCACAGTCAATGTATCTTTTGCAGGAAGTGTACTGTTCTCCCAGTCAATCACGTTGTCAAAGATTGCCTGCTTCATTACAGCTGCATCCATGTTATAAGTAAACGATACGCCTTCTTTGCATACAATGGCACTTGCAAGACGGTTGTCTGTTACATTAACCTTTACCTCTGTTGTTGCACCTTTGTATTCTTTATTACCTGCCCAAGAGAACTGAATCGTCCATTCGCCAGGTCCGAATTTCGTAAATGTGCTTGTCCAGTCTGTTGTATTCAGTGGCTGCCAGTTCTTAAGCATATCTGTTCCTGCGTTGTATCTGATTGTTACATCGTCTGCTGTCAGATTCTCCGGAACTGTAGATGCTACAACTGCATTGTAGATTGCTTTGGCTGTGGCATCATAATCATATGTCTGATCCTCGTTAAATGCCATCGGAACTTCATAAGAAGCAGCTCCTTCTGCCGGTTCATTCAGATTGAATGCTGACTGTTCACGATCTATTACCGTGATATCTGTCTCTGCTGTTACGGCAGTATTCTCTTTGTCTCCCGCATATGTAACACGGATCTTCTGTGTTCCTTCCGGAATTCCAGGATAAGTAAGACCGTTAATCTTGCCGCCTTCGATCGGTGCCCATGCTTTTACAAGACTTCCTAATGCTCCTGTTGCATAGTACTCGATTGTCAGGTTATCAAGTGATAATCCTTCCGGGCTGCTGTTCTCAACGTCGATCACATCATTCATGATCGCTTCTTTAGCTGCCGCATAATCTACTGTGAGATCATCGTTATATACAAGCTTGATCGTCGGATTCTCTTTGAATGCGATCACTGACTGCTCTCTGCCGATACCGATATTAACCGTTGCTTCTGCACTTGCTCCGGAATATGCATCCGTTCCAGCATAAGAAATCTTAATCTTCTGGGTTCCATCTCCCATTGCCGGGTAGGTCAGGGCAATTGGTGTTCCACTCTTTCCACCTTCTAACGGCATCCATTCTTTTCCAAAACCTACTGCTGCTCCTGTTGTTGCAGTTGCATAATATTCAATCGTTACATCATTGGCCGTCAGCTCCGGAGTTGTAGATTCTACAACTGTATTGAAGATATTCTGACGTACTGCGTTATAATTGATGCTTCCGTCCTCGTTGTATACAAGGTTTACATTTGTATTATCTTTTATTAATATAGCTGAAGTTAATTTCTGCGTCTTTTTCAGAGTTACTTCCGTTGTTGTGCCTTTTAAACGGACCTTATAGGTTCCATCAGTATTTGCTGCCAGAGATGGGTGAGTATATGTTGTTGTTGTTCCAAATATGCCCTTCTTGGAACTTGTAAATCCTTCAATACTTCCCCATGCCGTATTCGACGACAATCCGCTCGTCGCTTTACACTCATACTCCCACTCCAGACTATTCAGATCCACCTGATCCGCATTCTCAACCAATGTCTTACCAAGGATCGCTTTCACCTGATTCAGGTCTGCATCCGCCGGAATTACTGCCGTTCCACTCTTAAGAACTGCTCCCGTTGTCTCTGCCGCCGGGCTTACTGCCTGCTCCTGCTGCACTGCATCCGCATTACCTTCCGCGAACACCATCTGTGCACCTACCGGCTGCGCCAGCATTGCTGCTGTCAGCGCTACTGCCAGCAATTGTGTACTTTTCTTTCTTTTCATACTTTTCCCTTTCTGTATTTCTCTCACATCACTGCATTCTAAAATGCATACAACCTGTATATTATACCATATATATGCATAATTCGTCATCAACGTTTTATGTCATTTTTAATGATCCCATACTCTTTCATAAGTTCAATCCGCTGATTTCCAATCTTCACGGAATCTGCCGCAGCGTTATCCCCTCCTGCCACTGTCTCTTTACAGTATTTTAAGATACGGTCTATCCACGCAATCGGATGTTTCTTAAGATACGGATACCGCCCCTCGAGCTTTTTTGCCGATGGGAACAAAGACTTTAAGACCGTATTCCCGGCTTTCTTTCCATTCTTGTCTGCTGCCACCGCATCCAGCGTCATATTACTGCTGTGTTTCCGGCTCATATTCGCATTTCCATAGATACCACTGTCCAGAAGATCCATCAGCATATCCGTCTCATCCACACTGATCTCGCGCCATGCCTTTGGATAATGCGCTTTCTCCGGATCAAACGTCAGATATTTCTCACCGATTGCAAATAATGCCGCAGCAAAAAGATCCGCATGTATCTCCCTACACTGTCTCAGAACCTTCTCCCAGTCAATCGCATCCCCGTATTCATTGGCAAATAATATGATATCGCACACCTGCCGGATGCCGAATCCACTGTGCAGGAAATGCTTGAACGAATGACAGATCAGATAAAACAGATGATCCGTGTATCCCATTGTCCGGATATCCGTTCCATCGATCCTGATATCAATCGCATCTTCATGTACATTATCGAAGAAGCGGTTCAGATCCCCGTATGCCTCTGATTCCGGCGGGAATAAGCTCTTGTGGAGCTCTATGTAGATAAGGCTTCCCTTCTTCCCGTATGGTACTTCGTAAACCGATTCCAGTTCTTCCGCATCCATATCCTGCTCCGATGTCTGCATTCCATATTCGCGCAACAGATCGTGGCATTTCCTAAAATCCTCCGGACGGATCAGTAGATCCTCATCTCCGGATATCCGGTAATCCGGATTCGGATAAATGTTCCTGCACACGATCCCTTTCACCACTAACGGACAGATCCCTTCCCCTCTCAGATATCTGTAAAGCGGCTCGAACTCTCCCGTCTTCTGCGTCTGCATGATCACCGTGCGCACCATCTGCGCCTTCGCCGGAGCCAGGATCTGCGGATCCGCCTGCCCGGCCGCAGGACTTCGATATACGGCCTCATAGATCATCGGAAGGATCTGGTGCACTTCCGCCATGCGGAACAGGTCCATCCATTCCTGCGCTTCCAACTTGTTATTCCATTCTACCTGTTCATTTTTTAATGCGGCTTTTAATGCCTCTAAAAATAATTGCTGTGTGTGTTGCATATTTATTGCTCCTATTATTCCTTTTCCTTTTTTATCTTCTCCAAGATTTCCTTTGAAAGATGCAAGTTCACATTCTTCTTCTCTGGATTTCCTGCTCTTCTGAATGCATATCCAATAGAATCCAGATCCTCGTCATCATATAATTCCTCTTTTTGTCCACCAATTGTAAGCGATTTAATATAAAAATCCCTATTATTATTTGCTCCTACCCCTGTCAAATTAATATAGCGATTCTTAGGATTAATTGTGGAACATATAATGTTTTTGTAATCTAACTTTTCCAATACCCGCAGATTATGAGATGTAAAGATTAACTGCCCTTTCATTTCTTTTTGAAGTTCTCCTAACAACTCTCCTAATAAGTATTCATATATACCTGCATCAAGCTCATCTACCACCAGACATACCGACGGCTGATTATAAGCCGATACCAAATAACTTAACAAAGATATAATTCTCTTTATTCCCTCTGATTCGAATTTTGTCAGGAAACGTTTTCCATTTCTTTTGGAATATACATCCACCTGAACATATTTCTTTCCATCTTCTTTTTCTAATTCTGTCTTTTTCTCTAATTCAATCTGCAAATTAGGAATGATTGCTTTGATTGCAATATTAACAGCCTTGATTGCCGATTCGAACAAATCATATATTGATAACGGGACTTCCCCCTGTCCATTTATAAAAAGCGGGATACATCCCTGAATAACAGAAGTTTCTGTCTCATAGTGCATATTCAAAGGGATCAGTTTATTCTTGTTGATATCTCCCAACTGACTTACCTTAATAATATGGAAATGTGCCCTCGAGAAATACTGTAATCCATCCAGAATATCATAAAGCGCGATCTGCTCTTCATCACTCCAATTTTCCTCTGTAGCCTGTGCTTTCAACGAAGCAATTGCTTTATTATTAAACAAAACAGATATATGCCCCTGTGCACTTACAGCTGCTAAAACAGACATCGAATTAAGAAATTTAATATTTTTAAAGTACTTCATGTGCTTTGACTGAATAGATAGATCTGCATTAGCCAATATGTCATCATTATCATAATACGGATTTTTAAAATAAATATCTCTTTCTGATTTCCAGGAACTTCCACGATTCCAATAATTTAATCTTTCTTCAATAATATCTATCTTTTCATCTTTCTTATTTGTTCTTAACGTTACTTTATATTCTATTCTATATTTTAAATTGTCTTTCTCGAGAAGAAACAATGTAGCTAACTGTGTATCATTTTCTTCTGAAATAATCCCCGCATATTCATCATAGGATATCTCTGTCCCAAGTAAAATATGCTTTAAAATGTCTAAAGACTCCACCAGTGCAGTTTTTCCGGAACCATTTTGTCCATATATTCCTACTATATCTTTCTTCTGAATCTCCCCATATTTCTGAACACATCCATAATTCATATATTTGACTACGCCATGTTTCACATTTTTAAAATTCCAAAGTTCTGATTTTAGAATCCTTACCACATATGATCCCATCACAAATGCTCCTTCTCAATTTATTTATAGTCTTCTCATTATATTTCTTTTTATTCGCCTTTAATTTTATCACAATCCGTACATTTTGTATATATTGAAATCATCCTCTTTTATTCATATTCAACGCCATTTAACCACAATCTAACATATATTTAATCCCATCCCCACCACAAATTTCAGCTTCCTTTACCGACAACGGAACCGTTACCTATACAGCCAAACCAGTGATCGGAAGCAAAGGACAGAACCTCGAACCGGGAGTAAATTATACCGGGACTATGACATTTGGGATTGGGCTTGTGGAATAATTGTTGATTATACATAAAACCTGCCAGTGACAGCTTTTCTTGCATACTTTTGTATATCTACAGGACCTGCCACTGGCAGCTCCTTACGAATGTAAGTAATAAAAATGCTCCTGACAAAAATCAGGAGCATTGTCATTTGTTTCAATCTTTCCCAGCTTCGCTTCCAACCATCTTCTCCATCCCTCCATCCACATCACACACATACATCCGCTCTTTCTTCCTGTCCATTCTCCTATAATATATCTTGTCTTCCTTCTTATCCATCATAACCACATCTTTCTTAAATACCCTGACCTCTTTGCCGTCATAGCTGACCGACACGATCTTCGACCCCTTCTGCGCATACAGCTTCGCGCCGGCAAAAAAGTACTGAATATGATCCGCCAGTTCCTTTCTCTTGCCCGTCGACATATCACAACGGATAAGCTTCTCATCCTCCGTACAGCAGATCACATATCCACCGATTACGGCAAATTGCTTTACCGGATCCTTCGTCCAGGTCTTTCTCTTCCTTCCGTCATAGGTTACAGATTTCAGAACATTATGATCTTCCATATCAATATAGAAAATCCGCTCCCGCATCGCTATGATCTCTCCCACCGGTCCATTGATCAGCACACTGTCTTTCGTACTGCCATCTTTAAGCTCTTTCACACGTAGAGTACATGTATCCGGATCCCGGTACACTTCTTTTCCATCGATGCGGTTCTTATACCGTCTTTCATCCTCCGTCTGCATAGCCGGATTCCCAAGCGCCTTATTATTCCTGATGCCCAGCATCTGCTTTTCATACCACTGTATGCACCTTTCACTATCCGCAGTCGCCTCTCTTAAAAGCACCTTCTCCAGCTGTTCCGTATCCTCTTTCGTAAGGTACAGGTACTGATCCTGCTGCACCTGTCCCGGGATATTGGCCGCAAGCATTGTCAGCACAGTCAGCCCGATAAATCTAAGCGTGAATAACCAGGTTCCCCTTTTCTCTTCTTCCGCTTTCCTGATATCCTCACCGACCCAGTACTGAATCGCAAGTACTACAAATATAATCACCACAATAACCTTACAGATCAATATATAACCAACCTTCAATATCGCCGCCAGTACAATCCCAATCATTATAATCGTTACAAATAATTTCTTAATAAATTGCCGTATCGTCATATCTCATCTTCTCTTTCATAATCTCTCTATATATAGCTAATTCCGGGGCCCTACACATAAAGCCCCGGAATTATAACACCGGTGGACGATATCCAAATCCTCCGGCGATTTACAGTATCCCGCAACTCCCAAAAATTTACAGTACGTTTATCAATGCACACATATCAATATTTATCAATACTCTATTATTTATATTCATCGGATTTTTTCATTTCTTTGAGTATTTCCTGCGTATGTAAATGATGGGGTGCGGGGCTGTAACCACAGTTCACATGCAATCTCGACATAGTCTTTTTCGATTGCTCCAATCTATATAAATTCTTCTTTTTGTCTCCCTCTATATATTAATACACATAACTTTTAAAAACCTGTCGCGTTTTTTTCAAAAAAATTTAATTTTTTTCAAATTTCTACATTTTTTTTATTTTTAGCTGTAAAATACGCAAAAAAACGATTTACAACAGGGGTTCGCCTATAATACAATCATCTATGAAACTAACAATTTAATAATGGAGGAAAATTATGAAAAAGAGATTTTTCCAACTCGTACTGACAGCAGTTCTTTCTGTGTCCTGTGTTGCAACAGGAGTAAATGTAAGCGCTGCCCCACTCTCATCCGAAGGTTACAGCATCGAGAAAGTATCTCATCCGGAAAGAGGAGCCGGTGAGACTGACGGTATCCTGTCATTCGATGCTATGGGAGAAGAGAGCAACCGTAACCAAAGCTATGTATGGTCCTGCGTAGAACATGGAAATTATATCTACCTTGGCACCTGCTGGAATCCAATCTCAGGTATTTACTACCGCAATCTCAAGAACAATCTGACCAAATTGTTCCAGAACCGCGGGGATGAAAATCCGGCACAGAAAGCCGGCACCGTAGCAACCAATATTCTGAATGTTGTGTACAACGGTAATTTTCCTGACGGAGCAACATCTACCACCGGAACTCCTTGTATCATGCGTGTGAACAAATACACCTATGAGACAGAAGTTGTCTACATCGAAAAAGAGAGCTCCGCATTCGTCAACTGGAACGGATACCGAATGGCCGTAGAATACAATGGCAAATTATATTTTGCCTGCGCCGGTTTCCCGACATCCCGTCTGCTTCAGATCGATCCTGAGACAAATGAAACCAAAGTTGTTATGCAGAAGACTGCAGAGAACTCCGGATTCGCCAACGGAATCCGCGGACTCACCGTTATGGATGGCAAGCTTCTCGTATCTCTGGCTACCGACGGCGCAGATCCAGACAACATGTTCGCATCCGGTTCACAGCTTCCACAGGCATACCAGAATGCGATCAAAGCAATGGCCAAAAAAGACGTGCGTTACAAAGACGCTAACCCACGTATGCAGGGTGTACGTCTTCTTTCCACTACAAATCCAGAAGACGTAGACAGCTGGTCCGTTATCGCCAACCAGGAGACCTTCGACAATCTTCCGGCCTGCTGGATCCGCGACAGTATCAACGGCGGCGGATTATGGGATCTTGTTCCATTCAACGGATCTCTGTACGTATCCATGGTAACAGGCAAGACAGATGCCACAACAGGCGTCAATCACAAACAGGGATTCGCCGTATACCGCGGTGATCCGAAAGAAGACGGAACCTGGAACTGGACACCGATCATCGGAGACACATCCAAAGGTGCCAAATATGAATTCGGTCTTGGAAAGAAAGAATCCTGCGCAGGTAACCTGTTCGCATACGGCGACCATCTCTACATCGGCGGCTATAACGACCCGATGCTTGACCTCGCCGAAATCGGTAATGCCGGTGATTTCCAGTCTCTCTATGAAGATCTGAAGAACCCAGCATGCCTGAACCGCATGGACAAGAATGAAAATATCGAACTCATCAACGACGACGGATTCGGAGCAGCTTCCACACAGTATCTGTGGAGATTCTCTGAATACCACGGAAAGCTCCTGATCGGAACATTCGATATCGCAACACTCGCATCCGGATTCACACAGCTGACCGACGGAAGTCTTCTGGAAATGACACCTGAAGAATTCTCACAGAAGATGACTTATGTCAAAGAACTTCTTCAGAGCCTTAAGAAAACTCCTTCCGGCGCAGCACTGACCGCAGAAGAAGGTACAACAGAAGAGGCCGCCACAGAAGATACCGCAGAAGATACTCAGGAAAATATTCAGGAGAATACAGACGCTGATAATACTGCTGATCAGGCAGCTACAGAAGCCGCAAAAGACCAGGAAACAGTTGTAACAGACAACACAAATGCAGAACTTACAGACACAGAAGTAGATGCCATCGACCAGATGTTAGATCAGCTGGATGAAATCGAGACACTTTCTTCTGACGACTCTCAGACAGCTGCTTACACACAGAGAAATAAACCATCTGACATCGTCGATGTATATATGGATATGGTAAATAATTACAACAAATATGTAAAACCAATCCTTAACCGCCTGAACCCAGATCTTGCACAGAAGATTGAGAACAACGTCTTCAACACTGCATTCCATCATTTCGTATATTACCTTGGATGCAGCAACATCATCCACACACAGGAAAAAGGATGCGACGTACTGATCTCTTCCGACGGAGTAAACTTTACAACACTCACCCGCAATGGTTTCGGCGATATCTATAACCACGGCGGACGTGCATTTATTCCGACAGACAACGGAATCTTCCTCGGTATGGCTAACCCGTTCTGGGGAACACAGCTCTGGAGAGTAACCGACGGATCAGAAAATCCGACACCGGATAAACCAGGTACTGATAAGCCAGGTACTGATAAACCAGGTACTGACAAACCGGATACTGATAAACCAGGTACTGACAAGCCAGATACTGACAAACCAGGTACTGACAAGCCAGATACTGACAAACCGAGCACACCTGGAACAACAAATCCTTCCGGAACTAACAATGGTACAACCTCTGGTTCTACAGGTAACAACACATCCAATGGTCAGAACGGAGCAACCACTACAGCATCTCCAAAGACTACTAATGCTAATCATGCAAATAAGAAGTCTACAAATGGCAAGGTAAAAACCGGTGATAACAATCACATGATTCTTTATACAGTTTCATTGGTTCTTTCACTTATGATCGCTGCAGGATGTATTTATACTATTATTAGTAAGAGACGTAAGAACAGATAGTATTTTGATTATTCGGCTATAAGGATACAGAGAACTTGCCACCGGCAACTTCTCTTGCATACTTTGGTATAATAAAAGCGCAGGGAAATGGCGTATGCCATTTTGCCTGCGCTTATGTTATGCATGCATCGATTCTTTAACAAAATCAATAACATCCAGATTCTTCTTCACAATATTAGGATCTCTCTCCATGTCGGAAATACTCATCCAATAATAGTGTCTGCCATTAACAACAAAGTTCTCCTTCTGCTCATCCTCCGGAAATACTTGAATCTTTATCTCGTACAATCTGTGATTATAGATCCTATTCTCCTGATGGCTTTCAGAATATTTCTCCTGTACTTTTGACGATATGTATCTGCAGTTTATCTGACTTTTATCCACATTCAGATCTGCCGACACCTTATTTATCACCGATTCCTCATCTGCTCTATCCACAGTCTTGTAATTCAAAAATAATTTACAATCCCACCGCTCATCGTAATATACAAGATACTTCTTTTCTGCGGAAGTATCTGGAAACCGGATGGCGACTAATGAATGCTTGTGTTGGATTTTATCTAGTTTTTGTATGTCATTTAGTAATATATTGTGGTCATATTTGTTTTTATGCATTTCATATATATCCTTTATTATTTTAATTGCATATATGGTAAGCGCTATTCGTATGCAGGTGTCACCTTCAAATTCCTTATGCTCAATCTGCCTTTTTCTCCATCTATGTACGATTCTGCAAAGAATACCGTAAAACAAACTTCTGAGATCTTCTCCAAAGCTTCTCCATTTCTTACTTTATCCCGGAATCTATATTTAAAATGTCCTCCACCGTTACTTACATCATTCTCTTCATCTATTATTTTCACACCAGTATCATTTTTTATTTCCAACTGATCTTTCTTTATAGATCCTGTCGCAGCTGCGTCAAATTCTATGGCATATCCGGCGTCAAAGAAGCCAGTCCAGTTATCACAAGGGATATATTTCATCAATGCCATCGCAAATTCTCCCATATCCCTCTTAGTTACATTGCTAATATCAACATCCATGTCAAAGCAATCTGCAAATGTTGCTATCCTTGCGACCTTTTCATCACCACAAGAGATAATTGGTTTTATCTTGGAAAACGGAGTATAATCCTTCAACAGATCAATCTCTTGTCTCTGAGCTACCGGCGCATCAAATCTTGTTTCTGCCTTCGTTTTATTTGATTCATTTACTGACTCGGACGAGGTAATTTCAATATCCTTTTTCTGCGCAATAATCTTTATCTTATTTAAAAAATCGTCTCTTTTTTCTTCCCATTCATCTTCATCTATTGATTCAAGACCAAACTCCTTAATAATATCATCTCTAAATTGTCTAAGTCTCTGTTTCAATGTGATAATATCCGGATCATCTAATTTAATACAGATCTGATTTTTATCAATACATCCG
>JABLTQ010114883.1_pt1 | contig 26868 bp, 23 predicted proteins | sample 7160101 | NCBI WGS metagenome assembly JABLTQ01 (sample SAMN14651228, study PRJNA627086) | human gut metagenome | isolation source: feces | host: Homo sapiens
TACGAACGGATATCTGACTAACAGATAATTTTTTGTTGTATATTTTTTTATGATTTGTGTCTAAAATTTGTTGACTAGTGCACTCCGTCATCGCTGCGCGATGCCACCTCTCCCCTAGGAGAGGCTTTTCTTGCCCTGCCGGCAATTCACCTTGTCTCCCAGAGGAGAGGCTCGGTCGCCCTTGTTATTATCTTCTTGCCTTAGCAGGCTCAATATTAACCTTATACCCCTTGATAAAGTTCTTGTTCATCGCACCGATAACCTTTTCGGCTACATCTTCCGGTACTTCAACAAAGGTGAACTTATCATAGATATTGATCAGGCCGATATCACGCGCCGGAATGTCTGCTTCGATAGCAATGGTGCTGACAATATCCTTAACCATAATCTTCTGGCTGCGGCCGATGTTGATAAACAGGCGCACCATGCCGGGACGGCCGCCGGTGTTGCGCAGGTCCTTGGACAGGATATCCTCCTGCGGAGCCTCCAGAGCCTTAATGCCCTCCTGCATCAGCTTCAGAGCTGCGGCAGCAACTTCTTCCGCACTGTAATCATCCAACAGGCTTTCGGCAATCGGCATATAGTCATGATATGCGTTCAGCTCCAGCACAGTCTGCATCTTGCTGATAATTTGGTCGCGCTGACGCTCGATAACGTTAGCAGCAGTCGGCAGCTGACGGCGTTGGATTTTAGTCTTGACGGTACGCTCAATCAGCTTCAGCTGACGGAACTCACGCGGAGTGATGAAGGTCATAGCTACGCCGGTGTTGCCTGCACGACCGGTGCGGCCGATGCGGTGAACGTAGCTTTCCGGATCCTGCGGAATATCAAAGTTGATAACGTGGGTGATGTTGTCAACGTCGATACCGCGGGCAGCAACGTCGGTAGCAATAAGCACATCGACAGCACCCTCGCGGAATTTCTTCATTACGCGGTCACGCTGGTTCTGGCTCAGGTCACCATGCAGGCCCTCAGCCATGTAGCCACGGCTGGAAAGTGCGATAGACAGGTCGTCAACACCCTTTTTGGTACGGCAGAAGATAATCAGCTTGCCGTCGATTTCTGCGTCCAACAGACGGCACAGGCCTTCAATCTTATCCTTGGTTTCGAAATAGTATTGCTCAATCAGAGGCACAGTCAGCTCTTCCTTGGAAATGGTTACATTCTTCGGCGCCTTCATGTACTTCTTGGTCAGGCTCAGAATCGGACGAGGCATGGTTGCGGAGAACAGCAGAGTCTGGCGTTCAACCGGCAGGCTGCGCATAATTTCTTCGATATCATCAACAAAGCCCATATCCAGCATTTCGTCAGCCTCGTCCAGTACCAGGAATTTGATATGGTCCAGACGGATAGTGCCGCGGTTGATATGGTCAATCAAACGGCCCGGGGTACCGATAACAATCTGCACATTGTTGCGCAGCGCACGGATCTGGCGTTCAATCGGCTGGCCGCCGTAAACAGGCAGCGCACGCACGCGGCGGGTACGGCCGATTTTGCCTACTTCTTCCGCAACCTGAATAGCCAGCTCACGGGTCGGAGTCATAATCAGCGCCTGAATATGCTTGAAGTCGGTAATTGCCTGCACCAGAGGAATACCGAAGGCAGCGGTCTTGCCGGTACCGGTCTGTGCCTGGCCGATAACGTCGTTACCTTCGAGCACCAGGGGAATAGTAGCGGCCTGAATTGGAGAAGGCTCTTCGAAGCCCATGTCAGTCAGGGCGGTTACAATTTTTTTGTCCAGCTCTAAGCTGCCGAACATCTCTTTTTGAATGGTCATTAATGTTTATCCTCCGTATTGTTTTTTTCTTCTAATAATTTATCAATAGCCATGGAAATAGCTGTCTGAGCTATTCTCAGCTTATTTTCTGTTCTTGTAGACATAAAACGGTGCTCCTGGCAATATACCACGTCGTCAGTGGCAACGGCAATATATACAAGTCCTACCGGTTTGCCCTCGCTGGCTCCCGGTCCGGCGTTGCCCGTAATGCTCACACCATAATCACTGCCCAGCTGCTTGCGTACGCCCAGCGCCATTTCGCAGGCGGTTTCACGGCTGACAGCGCCGTATTTGGCCAGCGTATCTGCCTGCACATTAAGCAGCTTCTGCTTAGCCATGTTAGTGTAGCTGACGATGCTTCCCAGCAGATATTCACTGCTGCCCGGCACATCCGTAACCAGGCTGCTGGCAAGACCGCCGCTGCAGGATTCCGCAAAGGCAATAGTTTTGCCCTGCTTCAGCAGCTCCTGCCCTAAGCAGGCCGCCAGAGTAGCATCATCCACACCGTATATATAATTATCAACGCTCTTGCGTACCTTGGCTTCCATAGCGTCGAGCAGCTTGACTGCCTCTTTATCATTGGCAGCCTTCGCCGTAAGCCTGATGAGAATTTCACCGTAGCGGGCATAAAGCGCAATCGTCGGATTGGTCTGCGCCATAATCAGCTCGTCGAGCTTGGCAGCCACCATAGATTCGCCGATACCGCGCAGATGCAAGGTGCGCGACATGATAATGCCGTGCTTGCTGAAGCGCTGTAGCATTCGCGGCAGCAGCTGCTTTTCGCACACATCCGTAAGCTCGCTCGGAGGTCCGGGCAGCATAATGAAGATTTTGTCCTTATATTCCAGCCACAGTCCGGGAGCGGTACCCACATCGTTCTGCAGTACCTCGGCCCCGATGGGCACATATGCCTGCTTCTCGTTATTTTGCGAAGGGCAAAGTCCCTTCTTGGCAAAATATGCATCTATGCGTCCCCACGTATCCAAATCGAGATAGCCTTCAGTATGACAAACCTCCATCACTATCTCCTTGGTAATATCACCGCGCGTCGGTCCCAGACCGCCGCTGGTAATGATGATATCGGCGCGCTGCATGGCCTGCTCCAGCACTGCGCGCATACGCTCCGGATTATCTCCGACCGTAGTGTGATATAAAACATCAAAGCCTATATTATTCAGCTTGCGGGATAAATACTGCACATTGGTGTTTAAAATTTCACCCAGCAGCAGCTCCGTCCCGGTAGTAATGATTTCAACCTTCATCCTGCTGTCACCCTCTCACCGGTTATTTTGACTCATACAGCAACGTTAAACCAGCTCTGCCACCATTTCATAGGTAAAGCCTTGCAGAATACGCACTCTTACCATCTGGCCTACCTCCAGCTCGGCGGCATTTTCGATAAAGATGTTGCCGTCGATATCAGGTGCCTCGTGATAGGAACGTCCTACCGCAAGAGCGGGGTTTTCTTCATCAAAGCCTTCGACGATAACGTCCAGCTCCTCATCCTCGCGCTCCTGATGGATTTCTTCGGAAATACCTGCCTGCAGCGCCATCAGCTCATGATAGCGGTTTTCCTTAACCTCAGGCTCAATCTGGTTTTCCATAGCGCCGGCCACAGTACCCTCCTCTTGGGAATACTGGAACACGCCTGCGTTTTCAAAGCGCTGCTTTTCAACAAAGTCCATCAGCTCCGCAAAATCCTCGTCGGTTTCACCGGGGAAGCCCACGATGAAGGTAGTGCGGATAGTAATGCCCGGAATACGCTCACGCAGCTTGGCCAGAAGTTCTTCTACCTGCGCACGTGTATCGTAACGGTTCATGCTTTCCAGCAGTCTGTCGCTGGCATGCTGCAGAGGAATATCAATGTACTTGCACACCTTGTCGCATTCGGCGAAGGCTGCAATCAAATCGTCCGTAAAGTTGTTGGGATACAGGTACATAACGCGAATCCACTTAATGCCCTCCAGCTCGTTGAGATCACGCAGCAGCTGCGGCAAAAGCAGCTTGCCGGTAAGGTCCTCGCCGTAGCGGGTAGTGTCCTGCGCAACTACAATCAGCTCCTTGGTGCCGTGAGCAGCAAGGCTTCTTGCCTCTGCCATAACCTCATCATAAGGACGGCTGGTGTAGGGACCGCGCAGCTGCGGAATAATGCAGTAGGAGCAGCAGTTGTCGCAGCCCTCGGCAATTTTCAGATACGCCATGTAATCAGGCGTAGTCAGCATTCTGGGCGGAGTCTGTACATTTTTGCTTTCCAGCTTCTGCAGATGCTTTACGCGCTTGCCTGCCAGCACCTGGTCGATAACCCAGCCGATATCGGTAAAGCTGTCAGTGCCGACGATAGCGTCAACCTCCGGCATGCTTTCGAAAAGCTCGTCTGCATAACGCTGGCCGAGGCAGCCTGTCATAATCAGATATTTGCAGCTGCCCTCCTCCTTATATTGCGCCATTTGTAAAATTGTGCTGATGGATTCCTCCTTCGCACTTTCGATAAAACCGCAGGTATTAACAATAATCAGTTCGGCATCTGCGGGATCATTGGTAATCTCCAGCTGCTTATCCTTGATAATACCCAGCATAACTTCAGAATCTACCAGATTTTTGGGACAGCCGAGGCTGACCATACCTATTTTCATTCTTTACCTCCAAAACCTGCTGCCCTCACCCAAGCCGTCGGGACAGCAAGCAAGAGCACAAATCATTATAATCTAATTCACTATTCACTGATGACTAATCACCAGCCACTAACAACTATTTACTGAATCTAACCTTACTCAGCCACTTATTTGTCAGGCCATCCTGCTTAACAGGCTCCAGATAACTGCTGTTGAGCCAGATTTTATCGCCATCGGCGGCAGCCTCATCAAAGCCGCGCAGGAACAGAAACAGATAGCCTGTAGCATTTTCCTGTGCTATCGCCTGCACCTGCTCGCTTGTCAAAAGCCATTCCATAACCTTCAGGCCCTGCAAATCATCTGTAGTATTCTTAAACAGGCCTACGCAGAAAAGATTGACCGGCGTACCTTCCTTGGGATAGACAACATAAGCGGGAAATTTATTTTCCAGATATTTAAACACGTAGCTTTGTCTGGTAATAGCCACATCCGCATCACCTACCGCCGCCATGCGCACAGGTGTAAAGGGAAACTTGGAATATTGCCCGATAAAGCGGTTGATATTGCCTAAATACTCCAGCGATTCATCCTCGCCGAAGCGGTCTGCCAGACCTGCCAGAAAGTTTTGCGTGCTGTTGCTGTCGGATAAATTTTCCAGAGCAATGCGCAGCTGTTCTTTCCCTGCCAAATCCTGCCAGCTGCAGATATTTGCCTGGCCGACAGTACGGGCGTACTGCTGGTTGACCAGAAAAACTATCGGATCATAGAAAACGCCGTACCAGCTTAAATCCGCATCACGGAACTTCTGCGGCAGTCTGTCGCCATCGGCAAAGGCCACAGGCTTCAGCCTTCCCTGACGCTTCAGGCCGGCAAGCGTGCGCTGCTCGGCCAGCACAACGTCCGGCAGCTCCCCGCCGGGCTTCAGCTCGTAAATAGCCTTCAGCTGCAGCTTAGCCTTCTGCTCCTTGTTGAAGGCATCCACCAGATTTTCAGTAAATTTATTATCAAGCTCGGAATACAGGATAACGGTTTTTGCCCCTGCGTTCTGTACAGGAGCAGGCTGCTCACCGCAGCCTCCCGTCAGTATTCCGGCCAATATCAGCACTAAAAAGATACAACGGATCATCTCATCCCTCCGTTACTATCTGCGGCGCTTATCCTCACGCCTTTTTCCACCGGCACTGCCTGAAGCGGTACTGCGCGTTGCATTACGCGCTCCACTGCCCGTTGCATTACGTTTCGGGCCGCAAGAAGCATCACGCTTCGCGCCACGCACTCCGCCGTGCTGTTCCTGCTCCGTATACAGCAGGCATTTATGTCCGCTGCCCACGAGGTCCATGCGTCCTGCCTTCTGCAGCGCCTCCAGCACCAGCTTGCGGTTACGCGGAGTACGGTACTGCATCAGCGCACGCTGCATTGCCTTATCATGCGGATTGCGGGCCACAAATACGGTTTCGCCGCTTTCCGGGTCGATGCCGGAATAATACATCGCCGTCGCCGCACTGCCGGGAGTAGGAATAAAGTCCTGCACCTGCTCCGGATTGTGCTTGATGTCACGCAAAAACTCTGCCAGCTCAATGGCATTGTTCAGCGTGCAGCCCGGATGGCTGGAAATAAAGTACGGCACCAGATATTGCGGCAGGCCGATTTCTTTATTTTTTTGCGTAAACATGCGCATAAACTTCAGATAAACTTCCTTGCCGGGCTTGCCCATACGCGCCAGAACCTGCGGCGCGATATGCTCGGGCGCTACCTTCAGCAGACCGCTGATGTGATAACGGCACAGCTCGTCCAGAAATTCCTGCTTTTTATCCGCCAGCAGATAATCATAACGGATACCGCTGCGGATAAACACCTTCTTGACTCCCGGTAAAGCACGCAGCTTGCGCAGCAGAGCTATATAATCGCTGTGGTCGGCATCAATATTGGGGCACGGCTTGGGAAACAGGCACTGCCTGTCCTTGCACACGCCGTATTTCAGCTGCTTGGCACAGGAAGGATGGCGGAAGTTGGCCGTAGGGCCGCCGACGTCATGGATATAACCCTTGAAGCCGGGAAGCTTTATCAGCAGCTTTGCTTCACGCAGAATAGATTCATGGCTGCGCGCCTGAATGATACGTCCCTGATGCGCATGAATAGCGCAGAAGGAACAGCTGCCAAAGCAGCCTCTGCTGCTTACCAGGCTGAACTGAACCTCCTCCAGCGCTGCTACCCCGCCCTTGGCGTCGTAGCTCGGGTGCCACTGACGCATATACGGCAAATCGTAGATAGCGTCCATCTCCTCCATCGTCAGCGGGAAGATGTTCGGATTCTGTACGATATATTTCTTCTGTCCCTTTTGGACTACGATTTTGCCATAAAACGGGTCCTGCTCCTTGCTCTGCAGCTTAAAGGCTCTGGCAAATTCCTTGCGGTCGTTCTTGATAGCCTTCCAGCCCGGAAGCTCCACATATTCATCATCGGGCAAACTGTCAGACAGATACGCCGTACCGCGGATATAATGCAAATCCTCAGCGCTGGCACCGCCTGCCAGATAGTCGGCAATTTCCATAATCTGCTTTTCGCCCATGCCGTAAACCAAAAGGTCCGCACCGCTAGACTCCAGAATAGAAGGCAGCAGCTTGTTTTCCCAGTAGTCGAAATGCACAAAACGGCGCAGGCTGGCTTCAATACCGCCGATAATTACAGGCATATCGGGCCATAGCTGCTTGACGAGCTGCGCATAAACGGCCGTAGCATGGTCGGGACGCTGTCCCACTGCACCGCCTGCGGTATATTTGTCGACAGAACGCTCATTTTTGGCTGCCGTATAACGGCACAGCATGGAGTCAAGGTTGCCGCCGGAAATAAGCACGCCCAGTCGCGGCTTGCCCAGCTCTGCCATATATTCTGCTTTATCCCAACGCGGCTGGCACAGCATAGCTACCTTGTAGCCCTGCGCCTCCAGCACACGGCAGATTACTGCCGGACCGAAGGAGGGATGGTCTACATAAGCATCGCCGCTGATAAACAGAAAGTCAAGCTGCTCCCAGCCACGCTCGGCAATTTCCTGAGCGGAAATCGGTAAAAACTGTTTCATGAAAAACTCCTGAACAAATTATTATTTCTTCTTATCGGCCTTCGCTTCGCCGGCAGCCTGTGGCTGCTGCGGCTCAGCCGGCTTAACCTCAGCCTGCGGCTTCGGTCCTTCTGCCTTCGGCGCAGGTGCGGCTGCAGCGGGCTGCGGGGCTGCTTCCTCTACTGCGGCAGCAGGTGCAGCCTTGGTTTCAGGCTCGGACTGCGGTGCAGCCTCCTCTGCCTTAGCTGCGGCTGCAGGCTGTGCGGGAGCGTTGCGCAGATAGGTCTTGACGGCCACGCCATGCTCGCCCTTCAGGTCAACAGCCTCGCCGTTCACCTTAATGCGTACAACGCCGATGTTGCCGTATTTGATAATCAGCTTATCCTTAGCCTCAAAATGCTTGCTTTCCTTAGCATGCAGAATGCCGGCAAAAAGCTCCTTGCCGTCGGCACTTGCCTCCAGCCAGCAGTCACCCTCGGCCTCCAGGTCAACGGTAACCTTGTCCAGCACTGCGGGTGCTTTAGCTTCGGGCTTAACCTGCTCAGTCTGCTTAGCCTCTTCCTTAGGCAAATTTTTAAAATAGTTAATGGTAGCAGGAATAGCAAAATAGCCTGCTGTGAGCACCGCTACCGCTGCTAAGCCTGCCAGACACTGCTTCATTGGCAGCTTCGGCAAGCCCGGCATTTCAAAGCGGCCTGTACCGCTGCCGATATCACGCTTATCCTTCAGCTGTATATTGAGGCGGACTTTTTCCGCCTCGCGGATACCCTGGCTGCGTACAGCCTCTGCCGCCATACCGGCAGCACTTGCTTTATATTCATTAACAAGCTCCGGACCGTTCAGTCCCAGATAATTACCGTAGTTACGGATTATTCCCTTCAGGAAAACCTCGCCTGGAGTCTTGTCATATTCGTCATTTTCTACAGCCTGCAGATAACGGCTGCGGATACTGGTAGCCTTTTCGGCATCAGCCAGGGAAATACCCTTGGCCAGTCTTGCTTCTTTCAAAATTGCGCCGACAGTCTTTTCCTTATCATCCATTTCGCCTGCACCTCCGCTTATTCACGGCGCAGGAAGCGTTCCTCTGCTTCCTTGCGCGACATTATAACCTCTCGTGGCTTGCTGCCTACGGATTGACCGACAATGCCCAGCTCCTCCATAGTATCTACCAGACGCGCCGCACGCGTATAGCCTATGCGGAAGCGTCGCTGCAGCATGGAGCTTGATGCCTGCCCCATATCCAGCACAAGGCTCAGGGCATCCTCAAAAAGCTCATCCTCTGCAGGCGCATTGGAGCCTGCATCCTCGGCATTATGGCCTTTATTATCACATTCCAGCTCCTGCTCTGTTACTTCTTCGCTGTAATTTACAGGAATGGACTGCTTGATAATGAAATCTACTATTTTATTCAGCTCATCATCGCTGACGAAGGCACCCTGTACACGCACAGGCTTGTTGTAGCCCATGGGGTAAAAGAGCATATCGCCCTTGCCCAGCAGCTTTTCGGCACCGCCCATATCAATAATGGTGCGCGAATCTGTCTGCGAGGATACGGCGAAAGCAATACGTGAAGGAATATTCGCCTTGACGATGCCTGTAATAACATCTACGGACGGACGCTGGGTTGCCAAAATCAGATGGATACCGGCAGCGCGGGCCTTCTGTGCCAGGCGCAGGATAGCATCCTCCACATCAACCTTGGCTACCATCATCAGGTCTGACAACTCGTCGATGATAATTACGATATAGGGCATCTTTTCGTCGGCCTGCGCGTTATAGGTTTTGATGTCACGCACACGGCTGTCGGCAAACGCCTTATAACGGCGCTCCATTTCCGCTACCGCCCAGTGCAGCGCGCTGGCTGCCTTTTTCGGCTCGGTGACAACAGGTGTCAGCAGATGCGGAATACCGTTGTAATTAGACAATTCTACGACCTTAGGGTCGACAAGAATCAGTTTAACCTCGTCCGGTGTAGCACGGTACAAAAGACCGGCGATAATCGTATTGATGCACACCGATTTACCGGAGCCTGTGGAGCCTGCTACCAAAAGGTGCGGCATTTTCGCAAGGTCGGCGGAAATAATATCACCGCTGATATCCTTGCCCAAACCGATGCACAGATGCTCCTTGGCATTGCGTACACTGCCTGCCTCCACAACCTCACGGAAGCACACGGGATCGTTCTTCGTGTTCGGCGCTTCGATGCCGATGGCGGATTTGCCTGGAATCGGCGCTTCGATACGCACACCGGGAGCAGCCAGACGCAGGGCAATATCATCCGCAAGGTTCACCACCGAGCTTACCTTCACGCCTGCCGCAGGCTCCAGCTCAAAGCGGGTAACAGAAGGTCCGCGTGTTACGGCAACAACTCTGGCGCGCACCTTGAAGTCTGCCAAAGTCTGCTCCAGCACCGCACATTGGTCCATGATGTCCTTCTGATAGGTGGACGGGTCGCTGGCCTTCGGCGTATCGAGAATCTCCAGCGGGGGCAGCTGATAGCTGCTTGCGGCCTGCGCTTCAGGTTCATATGCTGCGGACTGCTGAGCAGGCGCCGCTGCGGCAATTTTATCTGCACTGTCAAAAATCGTTACGGCCGGCTTCTCCGGTTCAGGCTCAGGCTGCGGCTCTTCCTTGGCAGGCACTGCAAACGTTGGTACCTGCTCCTCGCGATAGGTATTGCGGATTACGGAAGCAGGACGCTCCGGCTCCGGCTCGGGTTCGGCAGCCGGCGGCTCCGCATCATCCAGAAAGCGGCTGTCCGGCTCGTAATCATCGTCATAATTTATAATCGGTCTTACAATGACCTCGGGCTTGGACTGCTCCCATTCGGGCAGCTGCACCGGGTCACGCTCTATTTCCTCTTTTAAAGGTGATTTTTCGTAAACACTCTTGTTTTTGGTAAAGCCTAAAATGCTTCTGAAGGCACTTTTCTTCTGCACGCCCTCGTTGAAGGCATCAAATTCGGGGCTGGTATAGTTGCTGATAACATTATCCGCGGGAGCGGCATGCTGTTGAGGCGCGGCACTCTTGCGCTTGAACACGGTCCTGGGCACAATCTCGGGACGCACGCGTTCCTCCCTCACCTTGTCATCAGGGCGCACCAGCGTAATTTCGTCGGAGGTCAGATAATCCTGCCACAGCTCCCACCATTTGCGCAGCGGCAGCACCAGGCCCAGCAGCCACAGCCAGCCTAAGGCAAGAATAATATAAACAGTCACATCACCGGCAAAGGAACGCAACAGCTTCAGCAAAAGGCCGCCTATAAGACCGCCGCCCTCCGCTATCAGCGAAGGCTCCAGCTCAGAGCCAACAGGCACAAAAACATGATGAGCTGTGCCTGTAAGGCACAGCGTCACCAAAGTAAAAATTAATGTTCTCTTGTTAAAAACACCAAACTGTCCTTTAAGCAAAGCAAAGGACGCAGCAAAGAAAGCCAAAGGCAGCAAAAAGATACCCTTACCCAGCAGATGCTGCTCCACCAGATAAGCATAATGCATTACGCCGTCCTCAGCCGTCATAAGAAGAGCGGCTGCAAACAGCAGACCAATAAGCAGGCAGACAACGCCGACAGGGCGCGAGTAGCTTCTATTCTGTTGCTTCCTTCTTCTTTCCTTGCGCAAGATAAGACAACTCCTAAATTTGCAGCTGCCGGCAGTCATCCTTTATCAGCTGACTTCTGACAACCGCTCACCAAAAACTAATCACTAATAACTAATCACTATCCACTAATCACTATCAAATCTCCATGATAATCGGCAGAATCATCGGACGGCGGCGGGTTCTTTCGAACAGGAAGCGTCCCAGAGAATCACGGACAGTGGACTTGATTGCCGACCATTCGGAAACATTGTTTTCCTCGCAGCGGTCCAATGCAGCCTGCACCTTATCGCGTGCTTCATCCATCAGGTCCTCGGCCTCGCGCACATAAACAAAGCCGCGGGAAACGATATCCGGACCGGAAACTACATGGCAGGATTCCTTGTCGACGGTTACAACAACAATCATGATACCGTCCTGAGAGAGCTGACGGCGGTCGCGCAGTACGATGTTGCCTACGTCGCCGACACCCAAGCCGTCAACCAGCACCTTGCCTGCAGGCACCTTGCCGCTAATGGTAATGCTGCTCTTGGTCAGCTCGATAACACTGCCGTTTTCACCGATAACAATGTGGTCTGCCGGCATGCCGAGGGATTTCGCCAGATTAGCATGCTTAACCAGGTGACGGTATTCACCATGCACAGGCATGAAGAAACGCGGACGCACCAGATTGTGCATCATCTTGATTTCCTCCTGGCTGGCGTGGCCGGAAACGTGGACACCGTTGCTCTTTTCATAGATAACGTCCGCACCCAGCTTGTACAGATGGTCGATAGTACGGGAAACAAGCTTTTCGTTGCCCGGAATAGGTGTAGCAGAAATAATTACTGTATCACCGGGCATAATATCAACCTTTTTATGGTCATTCATAGCCATACGAGTGAGCGCGCTCATCGGCTCGCCCTGACTGCCGGTGGTGATAATAACAACCTTTTCCGGCGTATAGTTATGAGTTTCGTCAATATCAATCAGCACACCCTCGGGAACCTTCAGGTAACCAAGCTCCTTGGCGATATTTACAACATTCACCATGCTGCGGCCGATAACTGCTACCTTACGGTCATACTTCACAGCAGTATCAATAACCTGTTGGATACGATGTACGTTAGAGGAGAAGGTTGCTACAATAATACGATGCTTAGCATAGCGAAACTCCTCGTCAAAGGTCTGGCCTACCATTTTTTCGCTGGGAGTGAAGCCCGGGCGCTCGGCGTTGGTGCTGTCTGCCAGCAGGCACAGTACACCGCGGTCGCCGTATTCGGCAAATTTATTGAATTCCATAACCTGTCCGTCAACAGGAGTGTGGTCGATTTTGAAGTCACCGGTGTGGATAATAACACCGATAGGAGTAGTAATCGCGATAGCAACAGCGTCGGGAATGCTGTGGTTTACGCGGATGAAATCGAGCTTAAAGGCACCGGTGTTAATCTTGTCACCGGGTTTTACTACGTGCAGGGTTTCGTTGCCTACACCGTTTTCCTTCAAGCGGCCTTGTAAAATACCCAGAGTAAGTGCGGTACCATAAACGGGACAATCAATTTGTTTCATAACATAGGGCAGCGCACCGATATGGTCCTCGTGACCATGTGTCAGAAAGATACCCTTAATTTTATCTTTATTCTCAACCAAATATGTAATATCGGGAATAACCAAGTCAATGCCGAGCATATCGTCTTCAGGGAACATCAGGCCTGCATCAATCAGGATCATGTCGTCCCCGTAACGGAATACCGTCATATTTTTACCAATTTCGCCCAAACCACCAAGCGGGATAATCTGGACCTTATGTTGAAATTTACCCAAAAAAAATACACCTCCATTTTTTTTTTACATTCTTCCGTACAAATGTAGAAATTGAATTTGATACTGTGTCCGCACACATACTCTCTACTTTATTATACACTAAATATGGGCTATTGACAAATAGTGATACATATTTTTTGTGAAAAGTTTGTTGCCAAACGGATGATTTTTTGGCAGAGGAATAGCACATGCAAAAAAGGGCTGCGGGCAAGGTGCCCCCTGCTCCCTTGACATTCCCTTCCATTTCAATTGCACTTAAACTAAGTTCTTCAAAACCGCAAGTAAGCATAAGCCTCCGGCTCATTTACCTGCGGACAATTAAATAAGCAGTATATCCTGCAGATGCACCTTTTCTGCAGAAGCTTAAGCAAGGCCATTTATATTTATATGGTACATTCTAAGAGTAGTACGAACTGACGATTTTTTATCGTCAGGGTACTGCTCTTTTTTGTTTTTCAGGCGCTTTGCAACTGCTTATGTATTTTTTTATTCACTTGTGTTAAAATGAAAGGAGAAAAACCATGCAAGACCTGGCAACAAAATTTGCAAACCTGACTATCCAAAGCGACTTCATTTTCAAGAAGGTTATGTCGCGCAAGCGTATCTGCAAGCATCTGCTGGAGGAGCTGCTGCAGATAGAAATTGCGGATATCAACTATCTGGAGGCAGAAAAGACGCTTGAGCCTGAGTACACCAGCCGCGGTATCCGCCTTGATATCATCGTAGCGGACGATAAAAACACGCATTATAATCTGGAGATGCAGGTGAAAAACAATAAGAATCCCGATACGGACACCTACGTTCTGCCTAAGCGTTCCCGTTATTACCAGGCGCTGCTTGATATTGATTTGCTGCAGAAGGGACAGCCGTATGACCTGCTGCCACCGACCTTTATCATTTTTATCTGTGTTTTTGATTTCTTTGAACAGGGTAATTATGTCTACACCTTTAAGAAGCGTTGTATGGAAAATCTGGAGCTGGAGCTTCCGGATGAAGCGACCACGATGATTTTGAACACCAAAGGTACGCATGGCGCTATTTCTCAAGACATCAAAAGCTTTTATGATTATGTAAACAACCACATTGTAACTACTGATTTTACCAAGCAGATAGATGATGAAATCAGCTATCTGAAACTCGATACGAAGGTGAGGCGAGAATTTATGCTTATGGAAGCACGTTTATTAGATGAAAGGCGTGAGGGCGAAGCTGTGGGTATTGCCAAAGGCAAGGAAATAGGTCTTGCTGAAGGTGAAGCAAATGCCAATATCGCTACTGCTAAGCGCATGTTGGCCAAGGGCTGCTATTCTCTCGAGGATATTGCGGAGCTTACAAATTTATCTCTCGCTGATGTAGAGAAGCTGAAGGAAGAGCAAGCTGAGCAAGCCTGATACGCACACACAACATTAAAGCAAAAGGCGTTCTACCGCAGTTGGGTAGAACGCCTTTAGTCTTATATGTTCGCCGTACAGCGCCACTTCTTCTTCTCGCGTCAGTTACGTGTTCGCCGTATAGCGATTGTTCTTCTTCTCGCGTCAGTTACGTGTTCGCCGTATAGCGATTGTTCTTCTTCTTGCGTCAATGCAGCGCTGCACCTCCGCCACACAGTCGGCAAGGTGCTTTTTAATTTCCGTTTCCCAGAAGCGCAGCACTATCCAGCCGTTATCGCGCAGTTCAATGGTGTTTTCAAGGTCACGCTCCACATTACGCCTGATTTTTTCGTGCCAATATTTTACGTTGGTCGTCACATCGTAGCGCTCCAAACTCTTTCCGTGCCAGAATTCGCCGTCACAGAATACTGCGATTTTGTACTTGGTAATGACGATATCCGGATGGCAGCTGCACACCTTATAATTCTTGCGGTAGCGGATGCCTTCGTGCCACAGGGCCTTGCGCAGAAGGATTTCTATTTTGGTGTCCTTGCTGCGGATAGCCTGCATATTTTTATGGCGTTGCTCCTTAGTCAGCTTGTCCATTTTTGAATATTTTCGCCGTCCTCTGACTTATTTATAACGAATCTGGAAGTTCAATCTAAAGTAATATCTGCTGAATTCTTTATAAACAACTCCATAATTACCATGGTTGGGACTTGTAGACGGAAACTCTAAATAGCAGTTATTGTACAAATAAGTTTTAAATGCATCCGATTCCAAAGCGTGATGAGCAAGTACATCACCATTATTGCAAACAGTAATGAAACCGCCATTAACATTGCTCTTTCCGTCCCATAAAGTTGATGCCGTCATACCGCAATAAGCAGCGTATAAAAAGTTCTTCACCATATACGGATACTTAATTTCAGGACGTTTTAAACCAGCCGGATTGTCTTGTATTACTCTTTCGACAACCTTGTTTAAGTCTACCTCTGAAAATCCTAAAAAGAAATAATTATAGAGCATGTGCGGAATGACTATTTTCAATTCAGAATTAACTAATTCAAGATTTTCGGCAAATGCTTCACATCCTGCTTTTTTCGCCACAGGATAACCGACAAAAGAAACTTCGCAATGCTGCAAAATCAGCGCACATCTTTCGCGAACAGCGGCGTGTCCCCTAGAATCAAACAAAGAATTGACTTCTTCCATTAACTCGTCTGTCATTCCTTCGAGTCTGAAAATAGGAGCGCAGGCTTTTGCGGTGTTGAACAAGGTACTGCCTTCTCCAAACTTACGCTTTAAGAAAGAATCAATATCGTAAGCACCAACAAAAGTATTGCTATCATAGACATTCATAAAAATTTCTTCCATATCGCTCACTTTCCAACAAAACAAATGCTTTCAGAAAAGCTAATCAACCTAAAAATATCTTATCGTTATGATATTGCATAAATTCTCTTGCTGGAGCAAAACTTTCAGGAAAATGCAAAGCCACACCCTTATAAGACTTTAACCATCTTTTCGTATCATCATCCATACAACAATTCTCTAATTTGCTTGATATCAGCATTTTAAAATTAGAATCAAATGTTATCAGACCTTTATCAAAGGCCTTATCATGAAAAGCATTCAGACACAATCCGTTGCAAGGATTTGTGCGTTCTGTATGCTCATCGCTATCTTTCCATGGTTTTATATGACTTGCAATCAAAAGCTCTGTCGCGTCAATACCAGTAACACAGCATTTATTCCCATAAATTTTTAATACTGCATTTCTGAAATAAACTTGCCCTATGCGTTGTTTTACAATGTTATCTTTATATAAACCGTCAGGCATTTCACCCAATACGTTTGGTAAATAATGGTCATTTGCATAGTTATTCTTTAGAATATATGCTACATTAAGAGCTAAATCTTCTAAATTACAGCTAAATTCATTGAAAATCTCTTTATCTAACTTGCTTCCGTTCAATAATGCTGATTGATTTTTTGCTTTAATCAACGGATCATTACTTGCAAGATTACATACCTTCATGTAGACAGAAGCTGGTGTTCTCCCCAAAAGATCAGCCAACTTTATAACATCCAAGTTTGTTTTGGTTATTTTCTTATATGGTATCTTTAAGTATAAGTCTAAAGCTAAAATTGTTTCTTCACGAGTCCATTTTATGCCATTTCTGTCATTCATAATACAGCACTTCCTTGATACAGAATCCCATGTTTTTAAATAAATTCAACTCTCAGTCTTCTCCCGAATTACTTCTTAATCTTAATATTATAACAAATTCTACTGCTGTTTATACATAGGGAATTTAATTATATATGACTATTTTGTCAGTAATTTCACAGAAAAGTTGTTCGTTTACATTGTACTATGTTCTTGGGAAAAATTCAAGTATATCTGATAAATATTCTTGGTAATTAAATATCCACCCATTTTATTATTTTTTATTATCCCTCAACACTTTATCCGCAACCCTCTTGCGCACATGCGGAAACTCCTCTCCCATCAGCTCCATATTCTTCTCCACAATCCGCCAAAAATCCGGCATCTCCTCACCAAGCGCCATCACCAGCTGCCTCAGCACATACACATTCACATTCACCTGCCCCCTTTCAATCCTGCGCAGCGAACGCTCCGACACTCCCGACAGCAACGCCAGCTCTTTCTGATTAATATTCTTGTCAAGCTGCAGAGATTTAATACACTCACCAATCACGTTGGCCAATAAAATACGTTCATTGTCTTTATCCATGTAATCGCCTCCATATGGGAATAGCGTATTACATAAATTTATTTTGACGGCTAAAACGGACACATCTGTCCTCTTTTATAATTTTTCTAATTTTCTGTGCTATAATAACCCCATCAAGACTTGATGCAGTACAGCACAGAATTCTGCCATACGCGGCATTGCGACCGCCTCAGAAAGGAACTGGACAACATAACAACAAAAAACTGCCCTGAGCAGGAAAATACCGAACAGGTAATCTGCTGCGTGCCGAAAGGCACCGAACCGCAAGAATGCACGGAGGAAAAAACAACCTTCACTCTCACAGAATTTAAAGAGCTGGTGCACAGCGCCCAAAAGGGTGACCACGAGGCCATCAATGTATTATGCACAGCCTTTAAGCCCTTAATCTACAAGGAGGCCTATCGCTACGAAGTGCGTGAAGCCTTGGGCGAGGATGCCGTAAATACTGCCTGGTTAATCTTTTTAGAGCAAATCAAGAAGTATGACGGACGCGACTTCGGGCATCTGCCCGGACTATTGCAATACTATATCCATTACGGACTGCTGCACAAGTTTACGCGCGGGAAATCTGTCAAGGATTGCTATTATCTGGACGCAGAGGAAGAAGGCGAAGAAATGCAAATTGCTGACGAAAAGAATGATATTGACCAGTTGGTGCATAATCAGCTATTGTCCGAAGCAATGAAAAAACTTACAGATGCACAAAGAAATATTATCAAAACAGTTTTCTTTGAAGATAAAACTATGCAATCCTATTGTAAAAAATATGGAATAACTAAGCAATCAGGCTATGTTCACAAAGAACGTGCGCTAAAAAAAATAAAACAAGTCTTAGTAAGTTAAACACAAGCGTTCTGCTGCCAGTTCAGCAGAACGTTTTTGTATTTCTACGCTAGTATAAAAACAAGAGTGTCAAGTAAACGGGATTCAATCTTTTCTTTTGTCAAGGATTAAGAAAATCTCCTTTTTCAAGTGTCAAAAGTCCGGATTATAATGTACCCATAGTCATAGACAGTTTGAGAGAGAGTATAGAAAGTGATATGGACATGAAAAGAGTATATTCTATATGAATAGATTTTATATTTGTAAAATTACTATTTTGGGACATTTAGCAAGAAAAAAACAAGTATTGGACAGCTTTCTCTTGGTAAATCCTAAAAAATGGACATTTTTTTCTTTTTGATTGTCTAAAATCGTTTTTGAGCAACTTTTTTCCAAACTGAATGTTATACTATGAATACCAAGCGGAGGTGCTCAAAATGACTGTTAAGCGCTTTACGGAACAGGAGAAACTATTGTTGCGTAAAAACCCCTATACATACAGGGTCACTGATAATATGATATTGTTGACGGTAGAGTTTAAGGAGACATTTTGGAAACTATATATTCAGGGCTTTTCACCAGTGTCTATTTTTAGGGAGTTAGGGTATGATCCTGATCTTTTGGGACAATACAGAATTAATAATTTTGCTTTTAAGCTAAAAAAAGCGATAGAATCCGGAAAGTCTCTTACTCAAGGTGTTGGTGGAGAGATAAAAACTCCGCCGAAGAATAAAGATTACAGCGAGTTACCAATAGAGGCAACAATAGCATCCATGCAGTATGAATTGTCTTATCTTAGACAGGAGGTTGAATTCTTAAAAAAAATGTGTTGCTTGGACAAATCAGATTAGCGCGTGAAATAGCTTTGGGGCTAGCAAATAGAAAGTTTCAATTAATTCATAATTTGGTATCTAGGCCAGATAATCGATTGAAAATAGTCCATTTATGTAAACTTGCTCATGTTACTAGATCTGGATACTATAATTGGTTAAGCAACATGGAATTTCGTAATGCCAAGGAGCAAAAAGATAGGGAAGACTTTAGTATTATTCTAGAGGCATATAAATTTAAGGGGTATGATAAGTGCATCCGGGGCATACATATGAGGCTATTGCATTTAGAGAAGCCGGTACTTATGAACCTAAAAAAGATAAGACGATTAATGGTGAAATATAATCTGAGATGCCCTATTAGAAAGCCTAATCCCTATCGGCAAATAGCAAGAGCTTTGAGGACCAACAAGGTAGCACCTAATCTTTTGAACCGGGAATTTAAAGCACATGGACCTAGAAAAGTATTGTTAACAGATATAACTTACATACCATTGAATGATAAATACTGTTATTTATCTACAATTCTAGACTCCTATACGATGCAAGTACTTGGATATTGTCTTAGTGATTCATTGGCAATAGATTTCGTGTTGGAAAGTGTTAATATGGTGCTTGCTAGGCATGGAAGCGAACTTTCTAGTGAGACTATTATTCATTCGGACCAGAGTTCACACTATACGAGTTATAAATTTATACAGTTTGTTAACGATGCTAATTTAAGGCAATCTATGTCGAGAAGAGGTAATTGTTGGGATAATGCACCTCAGGAGAGCTTTTGCGGGCACATGAAGGATGAAATCCATATATCTGAGTGCAAAGATTTTGAGTCTCTGCGTTTAGAAATAGATAGGTGGATGGATTATTACAACAACTACAGATACCAATGGAAGTTAGCAAAGCTATCCCCAAACGAGTATTATGAGTATATAAAAACGGGTATTTACCCATTGAAGATAATTTAATAAAAAATAAGAAGCAGCGATTCCAAAAGGGGTCGCTGCTTCTCTCTTTCTTTTGAAAATGTCCTTGACAAAGGGTACGGTTTAATGGTACTGTAATTCTGTACGGCAACAAGATTATCAAGTAATCATGGAACTATCCGGAGAAATTCCGGTGAAGCTTCTTTGCAAGACAATGGGCATCCAGAGGAGCAGTTTCTACGCTTGGAAAAAACATCTTTCTCAGCCGTCGGGCAAAGAAAAGCGCCTTTTGAGCAACGTCCTGCTGTTCCAGGAGTACCATTGGAAGTATCCATCGCACGGCTATCGCTGGCTGAACGCCAAGATACGGTTGGACAAAGAGATTGTCCTGTCCGATCCCTATGCCCACAAATGCTGTAGGATTGCGGGAATCAAGAGCAAATCCAAGCACTACAGGTACAAGAAGGCTGGCGATCCAGCGCGGATATTTCCCAACCTGCTCATGTCTGAAATGCAGATCGATGGGCCAATGCAGTGCATCGTGAGTGATATGACCGCTTTTTATGTGAAAGGCATCTACCATGAACTGACTCTTTATATGGATCTATGGAACAATGAGATTGTCAGTCATTCCCTCTCTGCAAAACGCGGTGATCGCATGACTTACATCAGCGGACTGGAAAATCTGATTGAGTGGCAAAAACGGCATCCGGAGCACCAAATGGTTCTCCATTCTGACCAGGGATCGGTCTACGCCTCCAAAGCCTACAACGAGCTATTGCCCATGTACGGCATCACCCGATCCATGTCACGTGCCGGGACCCCCACAGACAATGCCGCTATGGAGTCCATCAATGGATGGATCAAGGCGGAGCTGTTCATGGACTTGCATGTGACCGGCGAGAAACCGGTCAAGGAGGAGGTGGATGACTACATTCTTTTCTTCAATGAACAGAGGCCAGCCTATTCCTTAGGCTACCTGACGCCGAAGCAGTATCGGGAACGTCACACGCCCATCTGCTGATCTCGTCTGCATTATCGATGGCATGGTTTGTCTAACAAGCTTGAAGGATGTCAGAAAAGTTGATGAATCTTGTACATCGATTCGTTTTTTATGCCTGATTTTTTTAGTTTTGTGTCCAATTTTTGTTGACAAGTGCAAGTGACTGCATCTTTGATTGTATGAAGTGATGTATTAGTAATGGCAATAAGAGTGCTAATTGCTGATGATCACGCTCTATTGAGCCAATACGACCCGTTGAATTTGGCGGGTCGTTCAACAGATAGTAGGAGGTTATTATGAAGAAATTTTGTTTTTTGTTTTTGATAATCTGTGGCTTGATGGTTTTCTGCCTTCAGGATTGTCAAGCGCGGCAGAAATTAAATCTTGCTGATCTGGAAAATAAATATAACGCCGTGATTGGTGTTTACGCCGTTGACATGGAGAATGGAAAAAAAATTTGCTACAAACCTGATACGCGTTTTTCCTACTGCTCGACACACAAAGTTTTTACGGCTGCAGAATTGCTAAGACAAAAAAATACCTCCGATTTGAATGAAATTCGTAAGTTTTCGGCGGAAGATATTTTGTCCTACGCGCCAATCACCAAAGACCATGTTGCTGATGGCATGACGCTGGCGGAAATTTGTTCGGCATCGCTCAGGTGGAGTGACAACACGGCGGCAAATTTAATTTTGCAGGAGATCGGCGGCGTGGAAAATTTCAAGGTGGCACTTAAAAATATTGGCGACAAAACTACCAAACCTGCGCGAAATGAACCTGAACTTAATCTTTTCAATCCAAAAGATAATCGTGATACTAGCACGCCGAGACAGATGGTAAAAAATTTGCAAGTCTATATATTCGGCGATATTTTGAGCGACGACAAGAAAAAACTGCTGATTGATTGGATGAGCGACAATTCCATAACCGACACGCTTATCAAGGCAGAAACTCCGCAAGGTTGGAAAGTTATCGACAAGAGCGGTTCAGGCGATTATGGGGCGCGGAATGATATTGCCGTGATTTATCCGCCCAATCGCAAACCCATTGTCATGGCGATAATGTCGCGCCGCACGGAAAAAAATGCAAAATCTGACGACGCTATGATTGCGGAGGCGGCAAAACGAATTTTTGATAATTTAGTATTTTAAAGGGGCTTGATAGCATCGGTATTGCCGATGGGCAGAGAGGGCCATCACGCAAAAATATTTCGCCAAACATTTATATCTCACTCAAACTTCGCACACCTGAAACCCTTACTATTATATCATATTCCGATTTTCTTCATCAAAAATACGGCAGAGAATCCTGCGTTTCCTCTTGGATTCTCTGCCGTAATCCTTTTTTCCTGCTTATGCTCTGATTTCCGTCCCGTCCTTGAAGGTCACCCGGATATCGTCTTTGCTGTACACTGTGATGAAATCCACCAGGCTGCCCCACAGCCGGGCATCGAACTCCTTAATGAGATCCTGATTCCTAAGCTCCTTGATGAAGCTGTCCATCTGACGGCTCCGGGCCTTGCGATACTGGATGGCTTCACAGGTCTTGTCGTACTGCGTCTTCGCTGCTTCATACCGACTGACCAGTTCGTTGTAGTTCCGGTCATAATCATCCTGGTTCTGCGCGACCCTGGCGTTCTCGGCTATGAGCTGCTGTATCTTGTCGGCCAGCAGGTTCAAATCTGTGCTTATCCTGTCCCGCTCCTCTTCCAAGTCTTCTGTGTCAGTGAGCCGTTCCTTCAGCAGTGTGATGCTGTCAAGTACGTCCGCTTTGTTTTCGATGAGCTGATTGACGGCCCGGACGAAGGCTTCCTTGATATCATCCTCTGTCAGATGTGGTGTCTTGCAATGGCTCTTGAACTTATCGTTGCATCGGTAGATGGTTCTGCGGTACTTGTCGGTCGAATGCCAGACCTTGGCCCCGTACCAGCCTCCGCACTGGCCGCACTTGATTTTGCTGGAGAAGATGGATACGCCGCTGTAACGTCCCCTGCCTTCACGCCGCCGCTTGATTTCTTCCTGTACCCAGTCGAAGACCTGCGGGCTGATGATGGCTTCGTGGTTATTTTCCACATAGTACTGCGGCACTTCCCCTTCATTCGCTTTCGTTTCTTTGGTCAGGAAGTTGACGGTGAACCGCTTCTGCAGCAGGGCATCGCCCTTGTATTTCTCATTTGTCAGGATGCTCTCTACCGTCCCCGGATACCAGCGTTTCTTTCTTGCCGGAGTTTCCAGCCCTCTGGAAGTCAGCTCCCTGGCAATGGAGTGGAAGGTATACCCGTCCAGGAACAAGCGGTAAATCAGTTTCACCGTCTTGGCCTGTTCCCGGTTGACGACCAGATTCCCGTCAGGCCCTTTGTCATAGCCGAGAAAATGCCTGTAGGGAACACTCACCTTGCCATCAGCGAACCGCTTCCGATGACCCCAGGTGACGTTTTCCGAAATGCTCCGGCTTTCTTCCTGCGCCAGGGAACTCATGATGGTGATGAGGAGTTCGCCCTTGGCATCGAGCGTCCAGATGTTTTCCTTCTCGAAATAAATCTCGATGCCCTTATCCTTGAGCTTGCGTACCGTTGTCAGGCTGTCTACGGTATTTCTGGCAAAGCGGCTGACTGATTTTGTGACGATGAGGTCGATTTTCCCATCCATGGCATCCCTGACCATCCGCTTGAAACCATTGCGGTGACGCGTGTTGGTCGCCGAGATGCCTTCATCGGTGTAGATGCCGACAAATTCCCAGTCATCCCGTTCCCTGATATAGTTCGTATAATAATCGACCTGTGCTTCATAGCTGCTGATCTGGTCATCATGGTCCGTGGAAACCCTGGCATAGCCCGCTACTCTCCGCTTCTTCCGGCTGTTAATCGGAGCCGCCGTATAACGGCTGATGGTGGCCGGGATGGCCCTTACTGTCTTTGCCACTTTTCTCCGCTCTCCTTTCTCCGTGCCTTGGGACGCCGCTTGGATGGCGTAGGCGTATAAGAAATCTCTTCTGTTCTCCCACTCTTGAAATGGACAGTCAGGCAGTCTGGCTTTCCGGCTTCGATAGATTCCACTTTCCCCCGGAATCTATCCTCATCAAAGTCCTCTAACCCCATGGTCTCTGCGGCCACACGCTTCAGGTCATCTTCCCGGATGCTGACCGATTCACATTTGCCGCCTTTGCTGCATCGCCAATAAACAGGCCTGTCATGCTTCGTTTTACACCGCCGGAAAGAGGATCCGCACAAGGCGCACCGGATGCGGGTCGTAAAGACGGAGAACCGTGTTCCCTTGCCATTGGCCATGTAGTTTTTCATCCATGCCCTCTGACGATCCTTATACTCATCGGTCCAGCAATCCTTCTTCGCCGTTGATACCCAGTGCCGGATAAGTTTCTGTCCGTTTTTCATACAGAAAACCATCACATGGTATTCTGGCACTACTATCTTTTCGACCCGGTCAAGAAACGCCTGCTCATCGAAATCATCCAGGCCTAGGACTTCTGTACTCTCCTTCACGAGGACTGCATGCGGGATACTGCCTTTTGCGCCGCAATTCCGGCCTTTCAGTTTATGGGAGCCGCAATCCCAGAATTCTTCAAAGCCCCGGTCTGTGCGGCGATTGTGCATATAACTCCGACCGCAGATGCCGCATTTGATTTTTCCCGTGAAGCAGGTCGTGTTCAAGGACTTATTGGCCAGCGCCCCCAGTTCCTTTCGCCGCGCCATCTCCTGCTGCACGTAATCAAAGGTTTCCTTGTCGATGATAGGCTCATGCGTATTTTCAACATAATACCTAGGAAGTTCGCCCCGGTTCTTCTTCCGCTTCTTGAGGATTGGATCCGTCACATATTCCTTCTGGAAAAGCATATTGCCAGTATAGGTAACATTGGTCAGGACAACCCTGATGTTGGAATCCATCCAGCGGCAGCCATTCCGGGTCGTGATGCCTTCGGCAGCAAATTCCCGTTCGGTTTCAAGACGTGACTTGCCATCAAGGAAATTCTGGAAGATGCGCCTGACAACAGCTGCTTCCTCGGGAACTACCACCAGGTTATCCCCTTCCCAGCGATACCCGTAAACACGGAACCGCCCGTTAGGATTCCCCTGCTCAAATTGTTTCTTGATGCGCCACCGGATATTTTCACTAATGGAACGGCTTTCCTCCTGGGCAAAAGATGCCAGGATGGTCATCATAAGCTCGCCGTCCCCGCTCATGGTATGGATATTCTCTTTTTCAAACCAAACTTCGATGCCCAGCTCTTTCAGATGCCGGACGGTACGCAGAAGGTCTACGGTGTTGCGTGCGAAGCGCTGGATGGACTTGGTCAGGATGCTGTCTATCTTCCCGGCTTCGGCATCTTCCAGCATCCGCAGGAATTCCTGCCTCTTCTTCATCCCCGTCCCAGAGATGCCATAGTCGGCATAGACCCCGGCGTATTCCCAGTCCGGGTTCTTCTGGATGAGGCTGCTGTAATAACTGACCTGCGCCGAAAGGGAATGGTGCATCCGCTCCGATTCCATGGATACGCGGGCATAGGCTGCGACTTTCTTTCTTTGCTTCAAATTTGGTATGCGTCGTTCAATCTTACGGATAGTCCGCATAGAATCAGCTCCTTTCGACACTATATATCACTCTGTTTGATACAATTATCAAGTGTATAAGTCCCCGGAAAAAGGCTGATAGCGGCGAAGCATCTCCTGCTCGAAGTCCCGGTACTCCTTCCCGGTGATGAGCTTTTCGGCCAGCATCCGCCTTGCCAGATACATCGCCATCTGGAAGGCTGTTTCATTTTGAAACGACCTCTTATCCATGGCGGACACCTCCGAACCGGTATGCAATATAGCATGCGTGGGAGCAGAACTTCCGATGGCTGTTGCCGTAGACAGTGAATTTCTTCCCGCAAGCCGGACAGGTATAGTTGTAGACTGCCTTCCGCTTCACCAGCTCCAGATGTGCGTTCCATCACTTATTCCGGCAGGCATCGCAGCAGAACCGTTTCCGCTTCCGTCCCGTATTCTGCTCAATCGGCTTTCCGCACTGCTCGCAAACTGAGGCTGCCGACTTCGCCGCCAGGCTGTGCCGCCGGCAGAACGACTTCACTGTATTGATGGAAATCTGGAGCCGCGCCGCTATCCTGCCATATCCTGCCCCATCCCGGCGCATGGCAATGATCTGTTGTTTCTGTTCGTCCGTCATGATGGACACCTCCTGAAAATTTAGCTTTCAGGAGTAATAGGACAGAACAGCTATCGTTAAGTACTTCAAAAGAAGATTCAACAGGACTTATCTATTTTTAGATATAGTCTTTTCAGTTTTATCTAAAGCTTGACATTATAGTCATATGATGACTATAATAAACCTACCTCAGAAAGGGAGATTATACTATGTCATATAATCGTTACAAAAATACGCAAAAAAGAAAAAATTATCTATTAATCCATAATAAGGAAAAGTATGATAGAGTATCTATCATACTTCCAAAAGGAACAAAAGAAAAAATAAAAAGGCTAGATATTTAAACCGTACCCTTTGTCAAGGACATTTTTAAGAGAAAGAGAGAAGCAGCAGTTCCTGCCGGAACCGCTGCTTCTTAGTTTTTATTAAAATATCCTCAATGGGTAAAGGCCTGTTTTTACATACTCATAATACTCGTTTGGGGATAGCTTGGCTAACTTCCACTGGTACCTATCGTTATTGTAGTAATCCATCCACCTATCTATTTCAGCTCTTAAGGCCTCAAAGTCTTTGCATTTAGATATATGTATTTCGTCCTTCATGTGTCCATAAAAGCTCTCTTGTGGTGCGTTATCCCAACAATTTCCTCTTCTTGACATGGATTGCCTAAGATTAGCATCATGGACTAACTGCATAAATTTATAACTTGTATAGTGTGAACCCTGGTCGGAATGAATTATAGTTTCACTAGAGATTTCATTACCATGCTTTGCTAGTACCATATTAACAGTTTCCAACACAAAATCTATTGCCAGAGAATCACTCAGACAATATCCTAATACTTGCATTGTATAGGAGTCTAGAATTGTAGATAAATAACAGTATTTATCATTTAATGGTATGTAAGTTATATCTGTTAACAATACTTTTCTAGGTCCATGTTCTTTAAATTCCCGGTTCAAAAGATTAGGAGCAACCTTATTGGTTCTCCACAACGCCTAGCGCCGACAAAAAAGCCTCTCCTTGGGGAGAGGTGGCATCGCGAAGCGATGGCGGAGTGAAGTGGTAAACTTATTTTAGACACAGAGGGGGTATTTTTTGTACAGATAATATATAATGGAATACACCAATATATATATCACTGAACAAGGA
>JABLTQ010039899.1_pt1 | contig 26818 bp, 14 predicted proteins | sample 7160101 | NCBI WGS metagenome assembly JABLTQ01 (sample SAMN14651228, study PRJNA627086) | human gut metagenome | isolation source: feces | host: Homo sapiens
AAAATATTTAAGGAAGAAAAACCTGTTCATGACTTGTCTACGAAACTTATTATATTTTTTTCTTTTTAAAAATCAATTTTATTGTCATAATTTAATAAATAAAAGCGATTACATCTCCTAAAATTAAAAAAAAAACCGCTTTTATCACGGTTTTTTAGGATATATAAATAATAAGTATGGTATTTATCTTTTAGCTTTCTTTAACATTTTTTGAATTATTTGTATTTGATTTTGATAATCATCAAATGAAGTAAGTTTATAAGACCAGTTATGTGGACCTACTGTCCCTGGTAAATTAATACGAGCTTCTTTGCCATAGCCAAGTAGATCTTGTAAAGGAACAATAGAAATCACTGCATCACATTCAAGTGTATATGCAAGCATATCTTCCACAAGATTTTCTCCTATATATCCTAGCCCCTTCATAATTTCTTTCATTCTTTCTTTATCATCTAATTCTTCATACCATTGTTTAAGAGTAGCATTATCATGTGTTCCTGTATAAACAACACAATGTTGAGGAATTTTATATTTAACTTTTCTTTCATCTTCTCCAAAAGAGAATTGCATAACTTTCATTCCTAATAAATCATAATGATCTCTCAGTTCATGTACTTGTGGACGTAATTCTCCTAAGTCTTCAACAATCATATTAAGTTTAGGCAATTGTTTATAAACTGAATCTAAAAAATGATAACTTGGTCCTTCTATCCATTTTCCTTCTCTTGCTGTAGCACTTCCATAAGGAACTAACCAATATGTATCAAAAGCCCTAAAATGATCAACTCTTAAAATATCAAAAATTTCATTATTCCATTTTAATCTTTTGATCCAAAAATTATATCTTGTTTTCTTTAAATAATCCCAATCATATAAAGGATGTCCCCATAGTTGGCCATCTTTTGAAAAATAATCAGGTGATGCTCCAGATACGAATTTAGGATAAAATTTATCATCTAATTGAAAACATTTACGATACTCATAAACATCCGCAGAATCATCACCTACATATAAAGGTAAATCTCCCATGATAGATATTCCTTTTTGATGTGCATGTATTTTTAATAAATTAAATTGTTTTACAAAAATGTATTGAAGAAATTGAATATAATCAATTTCTGCTTCTAATCCTTCATTACTTCCTTTAATATTTTGATCTTCATCATTCCAATCTACCCAAGGTAAACCTTCGTTTGCTTTATTTAAAGCCATAAAACGCGCATATTTTTTTAACCAAAATGTTCCTTTAACAAAAGTACGATATTCTTTCTTTAATTCTTTATCTTTTAAGAAAACTTGATAAGCTTTTCTTAAATAACGATTTTTAAATAAACGTACGCGTTTATAATCAACTCTTTTTAAATCTTGTAAATAGTTAGGAACTTCATCTAACAAATGCCAATCTTTTAAAAGTTCTAAAGAAATATATATTTCATCACCAGCAAAAGATGAATAAGGAGTATAGGGTGAATTCCCGGAGCTTGATGGATTTAATGGTAAAATTTGCCAAATAGAAAAACCTGCTTGAGCAGATAAGTCAACAAATTCATAAGCTTCTTTTCCTAAATCCCCTATTCCATGTTTTCCTGGTAAACTAAATAACGGTAACAAAATACCAGCTTGTCTTTGATCAAGTGCTTTTAATTTCATGATTTTCACCTCTTCTTTAAATATACCATAAAAAAAGCGTCTTCGCTTATGAAAACGCTATCTTTTTTTAGTTTTAAAATGAAAAGGTTCTATTTTCTTAATCTTGAAAATAGAAACCTTTTATTTTAGTCTTCTTTTGTTCTTTTTCTTAAAGATACATAAATGATTGCTGCCATTAATGCAAATGTTGCAAATGTCCATGAAGATGTTGAATCACCTGTTTTCACTTTGTTATTTGTTACAACTTGAGGTTTATGAGCAGGTTCATTTGTATCTGTAGTGATTGTTGGTGCTTTTTCTAATGCATTAATAGCGTTTTGTAATTCACCTACAAGGGCATCGACTTCTTCTTGTGTCATTTCTGATGAATTTTCTAATTTCTTAGAAATTTCAGTAACAACATCTATTAATTTAGAATAAGATGCTTCTGTATATTTTTTACTATCTAATTGTTTAATTTGATCTAATAAACCATGGATACCATCTAAATTACCACGTTTAACAAGTTTTTGAGCAGCTTCTTTTAAAGTATTAGTTAATGCTTGAACGTCATCACTTGTGTTTTCATTTTCTAAAGCAGCTTTTACATCATTGTAAACTTTTTCAAATTCTTTCCATGATGATGCTGTATAATCTTTTTCTTGATATTGATCCATTAATGCTTTTAATGCATTTACTTCATCATCTGTTGCTTTTAAAACTAATTGTGTTCTTGCATCTTTTAATTGTTTTAAAGCTTCATCTAATTGTTCTTTTGTTGCATCTTCTTGTTCGATTAATGTTTGTGCATTCTTTAATGCTTTTTTAAATGAATCAGCAGTAGATGTTAAATATTTATTTGTATCTAACTTATCTAATTCATTTGATGCAATATAATCTTTTAACTCTTTTTTACTTACTGATACTTTTGTTACTAATTGAGCTTTTGCTTTTTGTAAAGCATCTACCATATCAATAACTTCTTTTTCAGTAATTGTTGCTTCATCCTTTTTAATGAATTCTTGAGCAAGTTTCACTTGATCTTGTAAAATAGTCCATGTTTCACTTGTATAATCTTTTTCTTTTAACTTGTTAATTGTATTAAGTTCATCTTTAACACTTTGAATATCTCCACGTTTAACAAGATTTGCATAAGCAACTTCTAATTCAGCTTTTGCATTTGTAATAGCATCTAATTCACCCGCTTGTTTATCTAAAACTTTTTGAGCTTGTTTTAATGCCTTTTCAAATTCTTTATAAGAATCTGCTGTATATTTATTTTCTTTAACATCTAAAGAATTAATATATTTTTGTAAATCATTAGCTGCTGTTGAAGCATATTCATCATCATTTAACATAATAACTTCTGAAATTGTTGGAATTTTATTTTCATCCCATTCAATCTTTAATTCATAAACGTTTCCTTCAGGCATATAGAATTCATTTAATGATTTTTTAAGAGTTCCAACTTGAACCCATTTCTTTCCATTTTCACCATCTACAAGAACAGATACTCTTGCATTTGAAATTTCACCTTTTTGAATAATATGCATTTTCTTAACATCTAAATCACTTGATAACGTATAAGTAATGCTTCCAGCTTCTTTAGAACCTGGTCTATAAGCTGTAGATAAATCTCCATCAAACATATATTGAGGAATAAATCCATTTGCTTCTACAGTTGAAGAAGTATATGTTGGATCATTTGAAACTGGTACATATTCTCCATCATTGATAACAATTTCATTGAAAACAACAGCTCTATTATTATTTGTTGCTGTCATTAAGATCTTTAAGTAACGTGCTTTAACATTATTAGCAGTTCCTTCTACATAGACTTTATTTGGATATGTGCTTGATGCTTTATAACCTGCATCTGAATCAATACATTTAACCCCAGCATCATTTGTATTTTCAACACCATCTCCAATAGTAATAACTTTTGTCCAGTTTTCTAAATCATCTGATACTAAAATATCAGCATCTCTAATATAGTTAACTGCACTATCTTGGCAATACATTTGAATTTTAGAAATTGTTCTTTCTTGTCCTAAATCATAAATAATATATTGTCCTTTTTGTGGAAAATCACCAAATTCTGTTGTTGAATCGATATTACCATCAAAAGCAGCACCATTATTTCTAGTATCTTCACCAACACCCCATGAAGGATTAATATTCATAGTTGCTTTATATAAATATGGTGCTGTAATTTCATTTGAATGTACTTCAAAATGATTAATTGTTAATTTAATAGCTTTGTCTGTTTTATTAATCAATCTTACATATCTTCCATCTGGAAGTTCTTTTTCTTGACCTGTTACAGTTGTCCATTCAACACCATTTTTTGAAACTTGTAAAGTTGCTCCTTGACCATTTTCATAATCAATATTGAATGTACTTAAATCTTTGATTCTTGATAAATCAACACCAACGTATTGACCTTTTTCTAAAGTAATTTCTTGATTATAGATCAATTCTGTAAGTGCTTCTTCACTTTGTGAAGCTAATCTATAATCTGTATTTGTATAAACATTAGCATTATTGAAATCTTCATCTGGATTATAAGCTTTTACAGAGAATTCAGAGAAAATAACCCATACAGCTCTCTCTTCTTCATTCACTAAACGTACATAACGTGCTTTTAAACCATGGAAATTTTCATCAATTGTATCTTTACCACTAGCTAAACCTTGATATGTTTTATAAGTAGTCCAGTTTTGGTTGTCATTAGAGTATTGTAAACTATATTTTTTCCATTTATCTCCAGCACTACGATTTCCACCGATGACTGCATAAACTTTACCAATAGCTGTTTCTTTACCTAAATCCCAACCTATATAATCACCTTTTCTTGTTGTATCACCTGAGGTACTAAAATCTAATGCTGTTGAACTATCACCATCTGTTAAATTATCTACTGTTCCTTGATAAATTCCCCATGTATCTGTATACATAAATGTTGCATTCATTTGTCCTGGATCAGCCATTTTAAATGTATTGACTTTCCACCAATATCCTGCTGTATTACTTTTTAAATTTAATTCTAAGTTTCTAATACGAACTGCTTTTGCTTTAATATTTTGACTTGATACATCTAATTCAACAGAAGCATCACCATTATATTCTTTTAATACTTTCCATGTTTGACCATCCGTTGTATATTCAATGACATATTTTGTTGATTTATCTGTTCCTGCATCTTGTCCAAAATAAATTGTACCTAATGTTTTTGCTTTTTTGAAAGTTAATGTAATACTTGCATCAACTGGTAAATAATCTTTAATTTCTCCACCTTTATAAGGACTTTCAGCAAAATGAGCATAAGTAGCATTACTGTCATCTAATAAATTATTTAAAGAACCACCTTTAAGTGTCAATTTATCGACAGATAATGTACCTGGATCTTCTTCAGTTACTACTTCATCTGCATTAACAGCAATATCTCTAATACCTAACCAAGTATTCGCTTTATCTTCAGTAGCAATCATGCGAATACCTTTAACCCCTTTTAAATTTAAGTCAGTTAAAGCTACATCATTTGGTAAAGTATATTCTTGATTATCTAAATCAACCCATTTTTTACCATCTGTTGTATATTGCACTTTAGCTTTAGAAAAAGTATCTTTTGAATTTGAATTTGTTCCTAATCTAAAAGTCACTCTATCAATATCAATTGCTTTTGAATAACTAACGCCTACATAAGTTCCTTTACTAATTGTATTTGGTGTTTTATAAACAATTTCAGTATTGGCTTTATTATCGAATACATTATCAATATTACCTGTTGGACTATCATTACGATTTGTAATAAATTTAGTGACTTGTTTATTTGGATCAACAATAGTTGAAGCAATATCTCCTAAATAAGAATCCATTGCTTTAATAAATGGTACGATATGTTGTACTCCTACTTCTGCATATTCTAAATGATCAACATAATTGAATCCATATGTTTTTGATTTTTCAAAAGCAGCTTGTCCAGTAGAATATAGATCCCAAATCTTATCATTAGCTTCTTCATCTTGTACAGCTTTAACAGCTTTAAGATAATTTATTGCTGCATCTGCTGTATCATCCCAACAGTTTAACCAATATACAATTTGATCTTTTATTCTTATATCACCTGCTTGTGCTCTATATGTAGCACTAGCATTTTTTAAGATTGTAAATTCATTGATCAAATCTTTAAATTGCTCATCACTGATTGTTGTTCCATTTGTAAGAGCTTCTTTGAAGCTTGTTAAACGATCTTTTAAATCTACTGATTCTTGTAATGCTGTTACACGACCATCCATATTTTGATTAATCATATGTTTTGAAAGTTCTCTTAAAGCAGCTGATGCTTGAGTTTCAATAGCGCTATTATGATCGACATATTTAAAGGAAGCATTCCAGCATTTTTGAGCTTCTTCTTCACTTTGCCAAATATTCCATGAGTAACATGCATTCCCAAAAATTGCAACTTTACTTGGCTCAGATTGTTGCATTGGATTTAAAACGATTCCTTGAATCTTATTTGGATCTACACCAGGGTGTAAAAATGTTGTATATCCACCCATAATTAAGTGTTTTTTAGAGTTATCTGTACATGGCCAGTTGATCCACATATAAGGGCCACGCCCTGCATTATTTGTAAAAGTTGTTGTGAAGTTATTTGTAACTTCTCCCCATACTCTACCACCAGTCATAACGATTTGAATATTTGCTGGGAAATTTTGATAATAACTTTCACCATTATACATATATTCTTGTGTACAGAATGGTAATGTTAATTTTAAATCTGGATATGTTTTTTGCATTTCTTTTAACCATGCTGTCATATCAGTTAATGTTTTTGTATAGTTAGCACCACCAACATTTCCAGCATCATCTGCTAAAATAGCAATTTGACGAACACCTGCTTTAATAACTTGTTCAAATTTAGCTTGTAATACTTTTAAGTCTGCTTGATAGTTTTCTTCACTATTATACCTGATGGCATTATACATATATGGATGTAATGCAAATACAAAACGACATTTTGATTTATTTCCTGCTTCAGCAAGAGGTTTGATTTTTGTTTCAATTTCTTCATCTGTATAAAGTTCACGCCATTTGGAGTTATGTTTAGGATCATCTTTAGGAGCATAGAAATAAGAATTCAACTTGTAGTATCCTCCCCATTCCATTAATTTCATACGATCCGTAGTAGACCATGGATTTCCATAATAACCTTCAATAAATCCACGACTAGCAACATTAGCATAATCTTCCATTGTAAAATTACGGATATTTGTTCCGTCTAATTGTTTAAAGATATGATACAAACTTGTAAGACCATAAAAAGCCGCATCTGTATCTTTACCTAATACTGTAATTGTTCCATTATCAACTTTTAATAAGTATGAATCTAATTGATCAAATAATTGGGTTGTTTTTACTGAATAATGTTCACCAACATATTGATCAACATATTGATTTGAATCTTTAATACCTACTAAAATGTTTGTTTGGTCTTCTTTTACTTCTTCAGAAGTACTTGCTTTTATATTTTTAATAGCTAATACTTCATTCATTCTATCCTTTGTATATTTATCAATACCATCTTCATAGACAACATTGACAGTAGATGTCATATCAAATGAACCATCTTGATAATCCATCATATGAGGATTTGGATAGACTTCATAATCATTTTCCAAAGCACTGACGATTGGATAAGAGTGAATACATCCAATTGACATTAAAAATGCAAGTGCTAGAGAAACAATTCTCTTTACCTTTTCTTTCATATTCTTCTTCCTTTCTTATTTACATTACTGCTCCCTTAAATGAATAATGTAATCTTAATTTGCAAATACAAACCAAAAAATAAAGACCAAACAAGATACACTAAAAAAATGTAAGTTATTTGGTCTTGCCTACTTAAAGTAACAATCCGTATTTACATCCTGTATTGTAACATACACTCTTTGTCTATGCAAGGGCTTACAATAAATTTGTCTAGACAAAATAAATACCACTACTTAATAGTGGCATCTATTTTTATAATTCTTCTTTTTTTACTTTTTTAATACCTAACCATGACATGAAAGCCATTAATACAAATAAAATAATATTTGTTTCATCACCTGTTTTAGCAGTTGAAGATCGTTTTTTATCATTTTTAGTAGTAGAAGTAATTACTTGATTATCTTTAGATGAAGTATTTCCTTTTGAAGTATTATCATCTTTAGTAGATGAATCTACTTTTTTAAGAGTATTCATAGTTTTTTCTAGATTAGAAATAGCTTCGTTTATTTCTTCTTTTGTAGCATCTTCTTTAGCAGATACTTCTTTTGCTTGAGTTAATGCTTCTACCAGTTGTTTCCATGAATCTTTTGTATAATCTTTTTCTTGAAGTTGATCAGCTTTACTAATCAAATCAGTTAATCCAGATTTATCATTAAGTATAACAAGTCCATTATAAGCATCTAATAATTTTTGATACATATCATTGATTTCATCTTTTGTAGCATCAAGATTACTTAAAACATCCTGTGCTTCTTTAAGAACAGTTTGGAATTGTTTCCATGAATCCTTTGTATAATCTTTTTGTTCAAGATTTGATAAATCATCAACGAATGATTTTAATTTTTCATTATCAACAGATAATACAAGTTTTACCATTGCATCTGTTAATTGACGTTTCATAATTTCAATTTCGTTAGCGTTAGGATTTTCTGCATTGACTAAACCTTCAGCAGCTTTAATTGTATCCTGTAAATGATTCCATGAAGTAGATAAATATCCAATATCTTCCATAGCTTTAGCTTTATTGATAACATCTTTTAAACCATCAACATCTGCTGGTACATCTGCACGATGTAATTTAATTTCTGCAGCACTTCCGTTATTATTAACAGCTTCTACGTAGTATAAACGAAGATGTTTTGTTTTTACTGTATCAAATTCAATGACTTTTGTAGATGAATCACTTGATAAATTACCTTCTTTAACTGTTTTCCAATTAACACCATCATCACTTATTTCAATACGATATTTTGTAACATTTCCATTTTTACCAGTTTGACGAGGAACATATGTTAAACCATTGACACTCATTTCTTCTTTATTTTCAAAAGCAATCCAATGAGGTGTTGATAAATTCCAATCTGTATGCCACATTGTTGATGGATTATCATCTAATACATTTTTAGGATCTGATCCATCATGTTGATAAGATGAAGCAGTTGCTGTAAGTTTGCTTTTATCAATGTAATTGACATTAACTTGTGATTTTAATTGTAGTTTAGTAAGTGCTTTTGTAAGTTCTACTTCATATTGATCGACTGTATCTTGCATTGATTTAGGTAATTCTCTTTGAATCATATCAATAACAAATTGCAAGTTTTTAACAGAATCTTCTGTATAAATAGATAAATCTTTTGGAATTGAATTTAAATAGTGATCTACTCTTGCATAATTTGCTTTTTTGTAATCAATTCCATTTACTAATTCTTTAATTTCATTTGTAAGTGTTAAAATTGTTTGTTCATTTGGATCATATTCTTTTAAAATTACTTTTGCTTCTTTTATTTTTTCTTGTAATTGTTTATTTTGTGATTCATCTGCTATATAACTTGCACTTGTTACTAAATAATCCAATTCCATTGTTGAAGCATATGTTTTTTGTGTACCTAAACGAATATCATCAACATATCCTTTAAAAGCATGTTTCTTACTTCCAATTCTTTCAAACGGTATCATCATTGTTGCTTTTAATGGTCTACCACTTACTTGTTCATCATCACCAAGAGTATCTACTAATTGACCATTTACATATAAATCAATAACTTCTTTTCTATTTTTGAATTCTAATTCAACCCATTGGTTAACTGGTAATTCATAATTAAATGAATAATCATGATTTTCTCTACTTAATCCAACTTTACCTGTTCCTTTTTGAACAGCTTTAATTGAACCATAGCTACTTTCAAATAAAATTTGTTCTTCTTCACTTGATGATTCACGTTTTACTTTTACACGTAAATCATTATTTAAACCAACTGTATCTAATGAAGTTGTTGCATAACTTGTATCTCCTAATAAATGCAATGCATCATGACTATCTAATGATGCAAGTTCGATATTTTCATGGCCTTTTAATTGATTAAGATTATCTAAATCATAATGAGCAATCATACCATTTTCATCTTTAGCTGCTTCATAACCAAAATTTGTACCTGGAGCATCCCCTAATGTTGTTCTTAAACTATTAGCTTGATCTAATGTTTTATCTCCTTTACCCCATAATTTAGCACCAAATAATGGAATTGCATTTTGTAAACGATCATAAACATCATATTCACTAATACCATTTTCTAAATAGTCTGTCATATCGTTCCATACAGCAATAGCGCCCCCTAACATTTGTTCATCACCAGCAGGAATTGTGACACCACTAATCGAGTTGATTGCTTGATTATATAAAATGTTGCTATTTAAATAATCATAGTAATATCCAGCATTAGGAACAATATAATATTGTGCATCATTACAGTTAATTAAATCATAACCTTGTTCATACATTTGATCCATATTCGCATAACCAAAGTTCCATAAATTCATTTGAACATCTTTACTTCTAACCGGAGTTTTTCCTGAACATTGAGTTAAACTTCCCCAAATACGTGCTGTTCTTCCTGAATTTTGTACATATTTTAACATATCATCTGAGAATCGACGATAAGCTTCTTTGTCTGCATTATATTCATCTGCACCCACATGAACTGTTGTTTGTTCATCGAAAACAGGATCACTTGTTGTCATATATTCATCAAAAATACTTTGTACAAATTCTAATGATTCATCATATTTATCTCTTAAAGCCAAATGATCGTTTTCACGTCCGTTTGTCCCATGTCTTAAATCAGGTCTTACTTTTGTAAGTGCTAATGAATGGGCTGGTGTATCGATTTCTGGTACAATATCTACCCCATAATCTCTTGAATCCTTAATAAAATCTTTAAATTCTTTTTTTGTATAGAATAAATCTGTACTTGTTAAATCTTGTTGATTTAAACCATTGTTTCCACCTTTTTTAACATCTGATTCTAATCTAAATGCTGAATAACCTGTCATTGGATCAGCTAAACTTTCAATTGGAATTAAGTTATCATTTAAGTGAACTTGGAAATCGTTCATTTTATACCATGACATTTGTTTAACAATTTGTTTTAAATAATCCATTGTAAATGTTTTACGTCCAACATCTAAAATAAAACTTCTTACTTTATAAAGTGGATAATCTCTTGTTGTCCCACAAGGAACATTTCCTGATTGTTTAATACTTTGTAAAATCGTTCTGGTTGCCCAATAAGCTCCTGTTGTTGTTTCAGCTTTAATATTGATTGAATCATCAATATCCATTAAATATCCTTCATCTTGTAACCCTAACGATTTATCTTTTGTAAGAGCTAAAGTAATATCTCCTGTTTTGCTTTCACCTTTTACAACAGTAATACTTTTTCCAGTAATATCTTCATAATCATTAGCAAGTGCTTCTGCAGTTTTTTGAAGTGAACTATCTTTATAAACAATTCTTGCTCCTTTAGAAACTGTATAGTTTCCATGTCCACCATTCCATTCAGCTAATTCTGGTAAAACATTTGGTGCTTTATTCGCTGTTTCATCATTTTTTTGACTACCTGGAACTGTAACAGCAATTTCTTTGAATTTATAATCATTTGTATCATTATCTGTAATCTTGAATGATACTTTAACATCTTTATCACTAATAGGTTGATAAATTGTTAAATCTTCATCAATGATTTGTTCAAAATCAGTACCATTATATTCAACAGTATAACCTTCAACTTCTGGTAAAGTGACTTTTAACTTTTTATCTCCAGTTTTTGGTGTTTCTACTTGAATTTCATTTAAAACATCACTCATTGACATTTTTTCATCAGGATTTCCACCATAAACTTCTAATTCATAAATAGAAATCGTATTCCAAGCAATACCACCATCTGGATCTTTTGAAGTATGTGAATCAACATATAAACGTACATATCTTGCTTTATAGATTTGATCTAAAACAATTTTTTCTGTTAAAGATTTTGGACGGTCTTTAAATTCTTTAACTGTTTGCCAATCACTTTCTTGAGGCGTAGATTCAGTATCAGCAATTTGAATCTTATAAGCTGTTGCTTTACGTGTTTCCCAGAATACCTTAACCGTATTGACATTCATTCTTTCACCTAAATCAACATAGATCCAATCTGGTCCATTTCCAACATCACTTCCCCAACGAGAACTACGTGATGATGTATTACCATCTACTGCATTTGCTGCTTTAACACTCGCTGCTTCTTCAGAACTTGCAACTGCAGTTTTCTTTAAAGCGATATTTTCACTTGGATCTTGTACTTTTTCATCCGTATTAAAGATTTTAAATTCTCGACAAGATACATTTGGATAACCTTTAACTGCTGTTACTTCTAATTTAACATATCTTCCACTAACTTTACTTCCTAATAATTCTTCACTGATAACATTTTTATTATCTGTTCTTGAAAGTACTGGTTCTCCCCAATTATTAGGGTCATTTGAAACATAAATATTATAATTTGAAGCATAATTACCTTCATTTTCCCAAATCATTTGGAATTTATTCATTTCAAATTCTTGACCTAAGTCTACATAGGCCCATTGAGTTGGTGCACTTTCAGTTGACCAGCGTGTATCATCATCACCATCTGTTAGGTTTTTTCTCGGCAATGTTCCATATTCAGCTGAAACATAAGCCGTTTTGTTTAACGCTAAGTTTTGTTGCTCTGACTCTGCAAAAACAGGAACCATCGATAATACTGAACCCATCGACATCGATAATGTTAATACAGCTGCAACACTTTTCTTTTTCAATTTCATATTTTTCTTCCCTTTCTCTTTAAAAAGAAAAGACCAAACATAAAAACAACATTCAAAAATGCCGTTAATATATCTGGTCTTGCCTACTTAAAGTAACAACCCTTGTCTATACAATAACAAAAAAATACCTCTATTGTCAAACGCTTACATTTTAAATATGACAATTCTTTTTAATATGTATACATAGATATGTCTGTTCATCTGGAGTTAATAGATAATGATATTTATTTTCTATTCGTTTTTTTATTCGATTAATGCATAAGGATAAGCGTATATTTTCTTTTAGCATATCTCTAATATTTTCTGTCGTATCAATATTATTTTCAACATCATTACGAAAAACTCTTTCAGCTAAAAATTTAAGATGTGTTGATAATCTTGCATAATTAATTGAATCTAATTCTAATTGAACATTCATTGTCTGTTCAATCACTTCAATGACATCTCTTACAAAGTTAACAATTTTAGAAGTATTTTGTGAACTATTCTTAGTAGAAAAATTCACTAAATGTAAAGCTATATATCTTGCTTCAGCTTCTTCTAACTGTATACCTATTTTTTCTTTAATAAGTTTTATTGTCCATAAACCTAATTGATATTCATTTTTATAAATTGCTTTCGTTTCCGATAAAACAACATTAGGTAAATCAATTTTTTCTTTTTTTCGTTTAATAGCAAAAGCAATATGATCACTAATTGCTAGAAAGATTTCCCCATAAAATTGGGTATTCAATTGTTCTGTTGCTTTGCTTACTAATAAACTAGTAATCTCATAATAAATAGGTTCAATATCATTGATTCCTCTACGTATACGCTTTTCAACTTTTTCTTTAAAGATATACGTTTTTTCAATCCGTGATTCATCAACTAAATCACCTATCTTTTTTTGAAAGCCGATTCCTGATCCTGTTAAAATAATATCCCCTAATTCATCAGATAAAGCAGCAATACTATTATTATTAAATATTTTTATAATCTTCAATTTCATTTCTCCTACATTAGTATTTCATTTAATATTTCAGCAATAAATTGAACTTCAGTTCCTATAATGATTTGTATTTCATGCTCACTTGATTCAACAATATGAGAAAAATTCATCTTTGATAGAGTCTGTTTATCTATTAGTGAGATATCTTTAACTTCTACACGTAAACGCGTAATACAATGATCAACACTTATAATATTCTTTTTACCACCTAATGCTTCAAATAATTGAATAGCAATTTCATCAAAATTATTTTCGACTTTCTCTACTTTCTTTACCTCATTTTCTTCTCTTCCAGGTGTCATAATATTATAACGTGTAATCAATACTCTAAAAACAATGTAATAAATCAATCCGCATAGAATTCCTAAAGGAATTAAAAATAAAATATTATTAGCAAATGGTGATTTAAAACTTAAAACATAATCTATAAGTCCTGCAGAAAAACCAAACCCTGCCATCCATTTAAAAGTTGCTGCAATAAAAAGCATCAATCCTGTAAGTAAAGCATGGATAAAATAAAGTGTTGGTGCTACAAACATAAAAGCAAACTCAAGAGGTTCAGTCACACCTGTAAAAAATGAAGCCAAAGCAGCTGAAAATAAGATAGCACCTACTTTTTTCTTATTCTCTTTTCTAGCACAACGATACATAGCTAGAGCAGCTCCAGGAAGACCAAACATCATTACTGGGAAAAATCCCGCTTGATACATTCCTGTTACACCTTTAACACCACCGGAAATTGTTCCCCAGAATTTTCCAATATCATTAATACCAGTAACATCAAACCAAAATACAGAATTGAGGGCATGATGTAAGCCTGTTGGAATCAATAAACGATTTAAAACACCATAGATTCCTGCACTTATAGGTCCAAAATTAGCGATTTCTTTTCCAAACCAAATAAAAAAGTGATAACACATTGGCCAAATATCAATAAATATTAAAGATATCAAAAGTGTAATTCCTATAGAAATAATGGAAGCAAATCTCTTTCCATCAAAAAAAGCTAAAAACTGAGGTAATCTTTTTTGATCAAACTTTTGAAAAGAAATAGCCACAATCAAACCTACCAAAATACCAATAAAAGCACTTTGCGTATTATGAAAAGCTAAATCCACAGCATATTCTGGAATTTGCAACATTAATGCGATACATTTAGATGATAGAATTGTTGTCATCATCATATAACAAGCAAGAGCACTTAACACTATTGCTGTATCTCTTTTTTTAGACATTTCCATGGCAACAGCTATCGCAAATAAAATAGGAAGGTTATCTATAATTGCTCCACCAGCAGCAATGAGTAAAGCAGCAATTGGGTTATGTATACCCCATCCAGTAGGATCAATCCAATACCCAATTCCTTTAAGTAGTGCTGCTATAGGCATGATTGAAACAGGTAACATGAGTGATTTACCTAATCTTTGTAAATATTTCATAGCGAGCTCCTTTAGTAAACGCTTACGTATCATACCAAATAATACTTAGCAGACACATACGGTAAAGATTATTATACACTTGTCTAGTCAAAATAGCTAATAAAAAATACTGCAAAAGCAGTATTTTTTACTTGAACCATTTTTCTATTTTTATACCATAATAAGTATCAACTATATTATAAAATTGTTGTAATAAATTTCCTAAAATCATCGAAATAGAAAATAATAAAATAGATTTTCCTATCTTTCCTTGAGTTAAATCTCTTTCCATAAAATCACCTTCCATTTCTCAATTAATTTTTCAAGTGAATACATGGCATTCGCTGGTGAAGTAGAAGGTAATTGAATAACGGGTAAATTATAATCAAAATATTGATGATAATAACGATTGGCAGCTTTGCCATTAGTAATGATTTTTTCAACAGGACAATTTTTAACAATTAAATCTAAATCATTGACTTTAACATTCGTAATACTCGCATCACTTGATCCTTTAATTTCACAACTTTCAATAACATCCCATAAAGCAAGATGATTTCTAAGTAAAAAAGTTTTCTTCTCTTCAATTGTTTGTGGAACTTCTTCTTGAAATAAAGCAGCTAAAACTTTCCAAAAACGATTTTGAGGATGATGATAAAAAAACTTAGCTTCTCTTGATTTAACAGATGGAAAAGATCCTAGAATAAGAATCCTAGAATCTTGATTATAAACGGGTTCTATATTATGCTTTGTCATCTTTTTTAACAATAACATCTATTAATTGATCAAGAGAATCATAACATCCTACAGTTAAATCAAGAATATCTTTAGAATGATGAATCAAATCAGGAATACAAATAACAGGAATATTTCCTGCATGTGCTGCTAAAATTCCATTTTTACTATCTTCTAAAACAAGGGCATCTTCTTTACTTACCCCTAGTAACTCAACTGCTTTTAAAAAAATATCTGGGGCTGGCTTCCCATGTTGGATTTGGTCACCACCAATAATGGCATCAAAATAATGATCAACTTTAATACTCTTTAAATTAGATAAAACACGTTCATAACGTGTTGAAGAAGCCACTGCCATTTTAATATTTTTCTTTTTTAAATCTTCTAATAAATCATATAAACCTTTTTTTACTTCTAAAGGATGACTATTAAAATATTCTTTTCTTAATTGATCTCGATAATCTTTAATCTTTTGATAAGGATAATCTTCACCAAAAACACTATGATAATAAGCTTTTGATGTCTTTTCATTTGTACCAATCAAATGATAAAACATATCTTCAGTAATTTCATAACCAAACCTTTCATGAGATGTTTTCACTAACATCTTTCCTACAGGTTCTGTATCAATCATCAAACCATCCATATCAAAAATAACAGCATTTAATTCTAACATACTACACTCTCACTTTCTTAGGCATTCTAAAGAAAAGTGTCACTACAAAAGCAATCGTAATTCCTGCAAATAAGAATAAATAGAAACCATTCATTCCTATAGAATCAATAATTCTACCTCCAATTAATTGGAAAAGCATTGCACCTACGCCTTTACCAAGCATAGCTTGAATTCCATAGGCTGTAGAGACATATTCTTCTTTTACTAAAACCATTACTAATCTTACAGTAATCATCGTAAAGAGTACAGTAGAAAAACCTTTAAATACAAAAACATAAATAATCATATTAACAGAAGGTAAAGTTGCATACCATGCAAAATTGATCATTGACATGATAATCGCAAACATCATGATATAACGATAAGGTATCTTTTTAATGATATAGTCTGTTGCTAGAATCATCGGAATTTCAAATAATGTCGCAAAAAGTTGGTAGGTTCCTACTTGTGACGCTGTTCCACCTTGAGATTTAATAAATAATGATAAATAGTTAAAGTTTGTGGAGCATGCTCCCCAAAAGAAAAAGGAAATCACTAGAAAGAGCATAAATGGTATATTATGAACAAGCTCTTTCATAACAACAACTGTCGATAATTTATTTTCTTCTTTTTCAGGAACTTCTGAAAGCTTTGGATCAGAAACCATATAAATACAAATAATGGTAATTAATGTTCCTAAAATACCAGCTATGAAGTTCGCAAATGGTGAAATATATTGATATAAAAGTCCACTGACTTGTGCCATAATGGCATAACCTACAGAACCCCATAAACGAATCTTACCAAATTGATAAGGTGAAGAAACACCAATACGATCTGTTAAAGGAGTAACAGCATTCATAAAAGATACTGCTAGACCTGATGATAAAAGTAAAATCCAAAAATTACGACTAATTGCAAAAATAAACATGCAAACAATATTTGCAAATGATAATAAAATAGATACTTTTCTTGGTGATTGCCACTTATCTGCCAAGTATCCAAAAAATGGTTGAGTTGCAATAGATAAAAGTGGTGCAAAGGATACAATGTAAGCAATTTGTGAGGCTGACATTCCTATATCTTGACAATACATTGATAAAACAACTGTAAAGGCACCATACCCTAAATAAAAAAAACATGAAATACCTGCATGAAATAAATAATGATCTCTTAATTTACTCATATAAGCCCTCCCTATGTAAAAGACATTATATAGAATATCTTTAAAAGAAAAGAAGTCTTTTCATTTTTTGAAAGACTTCTTTATTTATTTAAAGATTTAACATAGTTACAAATAATATCTTTGATTGTTTCATTCCCTAATTTACAATCTAAACATAAATCATAATTTGATTTATCACCCCATATTTTATTAGAAATAACTTCATAATAACTTTTTCTAGAATGATCCGATTTATGAATATATCGAAGGGCATCCTCATGACTATCATGATAAATTTCCATTACTTTATTTAGACGATATTCTAAAGGAGCATATAAGAAGATTCTTACTAATTTTTCATCTTCTTTTAAAATATAATCTGCAGCTCTTCCAACAATAACACAATTTCCTTTCTTAGCAATTTCTTTAATAACATTTGATAAAAGAATAATTGAATTTTTATTGATGTCTAATGATAAGAATTGACTATAAATATAATCTTCACTTTCTTTTTTACTTACAAATCCATGTTTAAGAGCAAATTCTTTGATTCTTTCTTTATCATAAAATTCAATGTTTAATTCTTTAGCGACTTGTCTCGCAATTTCTTTTCCATTTGTGCCATGTTCTCTTGAAATAGCAATTACTAAATTATTTGTTATACTTTCATTTTTAATAGGGCTTATTCTTTCATTATATGATTTTTTCAAGATAATAAGCGAAACAATAACTGTCAACAATTCAGAAATTGGAAATGTCCACCAAACAAGTGTTGTTACATTTTCTGTTAAAGTAAAGAAGTAGGCTATTGGAAATACAAAAATAACCAAGCGAAGTAAAGCAATAATTAAAGGTCTAATGGCATAACCAATAGATTGTAAAACACCTTGAATCGCGACAGAAATACCCATAAAAACAAATCCCAGACTTGCTATATGTAAAGCTGTACTACAAATATCAATCATTTCTTGTGTACTTCCTGATAATCCAAATAATTGTGATAATGGATGAGCAAGAAGTTCAAATAATAAAGTAATCATTAAAGAAACAATGATTGTATCAACAATACCAAACTTAATACATTCATCTATTCTTTTTCTATCTTTCATTCCATAATTAAAAGATAAAATAGAAATAATTGTATTAGACAATCCAAATGCTGAAAATAAAGCAATTTGTTGGATCTTATAGTAAATACCAAAAGAACCAATTAAAATAGCTGGATCAACTTGAGCTAATCCTAATATAGCATTCATTCCTGCCATCATCACTGCAAGTAAACATTGCATTAAAGCAGCTGAAGCACCAATCATATAGATTCCTTTAATTAGAGAAGCATTCGCTTTGATATAACAAATATTTCCATTAATTTCTTTATTTTTATAATAATGAAAATACATTGCTACAAATAAAGAAACAAATTGTCCAATAATTGTTGCTAAAGCGGCTCCCGCAACGCCCATCTTCATAGGATAAATAAAGATATAATCTAAAACAATATTTGTAAGTGCTCCTGATATTTGAGCAATTGTTGAAAAGTGTGTTTTACCTGTTGATTGTAGAAATCTTTCATAGACGGTAAAACCAATAGAACCATAAGAAAAACAACAACAAATTTTAAGATAGGTTGTTCCCATTTCAATAACCTTTTGATTACTTCCAGCAAACAATCTTATAAATTTTTCTGACCCAAATAATCCAAACACTAAGAAAACAACATAAATACAAATACTTAAAAAGATTCCTGTTCCGGCAATCTTATTAACTTTATCTTTATTTTGTTCACCTAAACTTTTAGATAATAAAGCATTAATACCAACACCGGTTCCTACACCAATAGCGATAATTAATAATTGAATAGGAAAAGCTAAAGTTAAGGCTTGATTAGCAATAACTCCATCACTTCCCATGTTTGTTATAAATATACTATCTATAACATTATAGAGAGCTTGTAAAACCATTGATATGATCATTGGTAATCCCATTTTCAAAAATAATTTTTTTAAAGGCACTACGGCCATCTTATTTTTTTCCATCATTTCCTCCTTTTTTGTATAAAAAAATGCGCAAGTACCAATCTCCAAATAGATTGGACTTACGCATTTAGCTACACATCATTTTTACAAAAGCATTATAACAAAAAATCAAAAATGATGTAAGAATTTTTTAATCTAATTCAAATTGTCCTGTATAAAGTTGATAATAGCGTCCTTTCTTTTCAAGCAATTCATCATGACTACCACGTTCAATAATTTGTCCATGATCTAAGACCATGATGGCATCAGAATTTCTAACTGTAGATAGACGATGAGCAATCACGAAAACTGTTCTATTTTCCATTAAACGATCCATTCCTTTTTCAATCAACTTTTCAGTACGGGTATCAATCGAACTTGTTGCTTCATCTAAAATCAATACAGGTGGATTACAAATAGCTGCTCTAGCAATCGCTAAGAGTTGTCTTTGCCCTTGTGAAAGATTTGTTCCATCACTAGAAAGCATTGTTTGATAACCATTTGGTAATCTTCTAATAAAGCTATCTGCATTAGCTAGTTTAGCGGCTTCAATAACTTCTTCATCACTTGCATCAAGTTTTCCATAACGAATATTATCCGCAATAGTTCCCGTAAATAAATGAGTGTCCTGTAAAACAATAGAAATCGATTTTCTTAAATCATCTTTTTTAATCAATTTTACATCAATACCATCATAAGTAATTGACCCTTTCGTAATATCATAGAAACGATTAATTAAGTTAATGATCGTTGTTTTCCCAGCCCCTGTACTTCCAACAAAAGCAATTTTTTGTCCCGGTTTTGCAAAAAGATTAATATCTTTTAAAATCGGATGTGTTTCATTGTAACCAAAAACAACATCATGGAAACGAACATCTCCTTTTAATTCAACAAGTTCAATGCCATTGTCTCTTGGATGTCTCCAAGCCCAATATCCTGTATAATGGTCACTTTCTTGCATTGAACCATCTTCTAAGATTTCTACTTGTGTTAATGTCACTTTCCCTTCATCAACTTCTTCACTTTCATTCATTAAATCAAAGATTCTTTCGGCACCTGCCATGGCAGCAAGAATAAAGTTTAATTGTTGTGTAAATTGATTAATAGGCATTGCTGTTTGTCTTACAAAGACAAGATAAGATGATAAACTTCCTAGATCCATAATACCATTAATAGCAAATAAACCACCGATACTTGCGACAAGAGCATAGTTGAAATAAGAAATAGAAACAACAGTTGGTATTGTTCTTCCTGAATAAGTTAATGCTTCTACTGCTGAATCATAAAGTTCTTGGTTTCGATAATCAAATTCAATTGAGTTTTCTTTTTCATGGTTAAAGACTTTAACAACTTTGATACCATCAACCATTTCTTCAATGAAACCATTTAAATAACCCATCGCATTTTGTTGTTTCTTAAAGTATTTTTTACTTCTTTGACTTAAATATTGAATTAAAAAATACATTAAGATCATACAAGCAAATACAATCAAGGATAATTTCCAACTTAATACAAAGATCAAAAAGAGTGTACCTACAATCATAATAAAACTTTGAATCAATGTATCAAAACAGTTATTTAAAGCATCTTGAATCGTATCTAAATCGTTGGTAAAGCGACTCATGATTTCTCCATGAGGGTGTCCATCAAAATAAGAAATAGGTAATTTTTGCATTTTCGCAAATAAATCATTTCTTAATTCTTGGACAATACTTTGAGCAGTATGTACCATTAATTGTTTATAAATAGCTGTAGCAGTAGCTCCTATAAAATAAACAATCGCCATTAAAACAATAAATGAAACGAGTCCATGATAATCATTTTTTAAAACATAACGATTAACGACTGTTTTAATTTGATAAGTCCCCCATAAACTAATCGAAGTCGAAAGAATAACAAGCAATCCAATAAAAACAAAAGCGTATTTATGATTACCAATATATTTCTTAAAAGATGAAAGCGTCTTTTTCATATTTTTTGGTTTCGCATTTGTAAGTTGTCTAGCCATTATAAATCAACTCCTTTCAATTGAGAATCATAGATTTCTTGATAAATTTCATCATTCTTTAATAACTCTTCATGATTTCCAATTGCATGAATTTTTCCATTATCTAAGATAATGATTTGATTAGCATGTTGAAGTGAAGAAATACGTTGAGCTATAATAATCTTTGTTGTTCCTTTTAAAGAAGCTAAAGCTTCTTTAATACTTGCTTCTGTCGCTGTATCAACTGCACTTGTTGAATCATCTAAAATAAGAATTTTAGGATGTTTCAATAATGCTCTAGCAATACATAAACGTTGTTTTTGTCCACCAGAAACATTGACACCACCTTGTTCTAGATACGTATCATAACCTTCTGGAAAGTTTTCAATAAATTCATCCACACAAGCTTGTTTACAAGCCCATTTAATTTCTTCATCACTGGCTTCTTTATTTCCCCATAAAAGATTTTCTTTCACTGTTCCAGAAAATAAAGTATTTTTTTGTAAAACCATTCCTACTTGATCTCTTAAATATTCTAAGGAATAATCTTTGACATTATGTCCATCAATCAATATTTCTCCTTCACTTACATCATAAAGACGATCAATCAATTGAACTAAACTTGTTTTAGCTGAACCTGTTCCTCCTAAAATACCTACTGTAGAACCTGGTTCAATATGTAAATTAATATTACTTAAAACATTTTCTTGAGCACTTTCTTTATATTTAAATGAAACATTTTTAAATTCAATTTCACCTTGATTCATTTCAATTATTGGATCAATTGGATCATGTAAATTATTCACTTCATCTAAAACATCTACAATACGTTTACAACTTGCAAGTGAACGAGTCAACATTAAGAAAACATTTGAAATCATCATTAATGCATTTAGAATTTGTAAGACATAACTTAAAAATCCGGTAAGTTGCCCAACTTTCATTTCACCAGCAAAGATCATTTGACTTCCAAAGAAAAGAATACAAACAATTGTGGTATACATCATATATTGAAATAAAGGCATGTTGAGTACTGAATAACGAAAAGCTTTTTCACTATGAGTTCTAAGTTCTTGATTGATTTTTTCAAACTTTTCGTTTTCATAATCACTTTTAACATAAGCTTTTACTGTACGAATCGCAATTAAGTTTTCTTGAACAACTGTATTGACTTCATCGACATTACTTTGCATAAAGCGAAATAATGGTCCGACTGTTTTAACAATAAAAAATAAACCAATTCCTAAAATAGGTGCAACGACAATAAAAATCAAAGCAAGTTTGGCATTCATCTTAATTGATAAAAATAAAGCCATTGAAAACATAAATGGTGCTCTTACAAGTGGTCTAAAACCATTACAAATAGCATTTTGAATAATCGTCACATCACTTGTAAGTCGTGTAATTAAAGAGGATGTTGAAAAATGATCTGTATTTGAAAAAGAAAAGTTTTGTACTTTTTCAAATTCAGTTTTTCTTATTTCAAAACCAACCCCTTGACCAGCAACAGCCGCATAACGTGAATAAAGAATTCCTAATACTAAAGCAATTAAAGCGCAAACTGCCATTAAAACACCTTGCATAATAATATAATGTTGATCTTTTTGAGCTACTCCAATATCAATAATATTAGCCATCAATACTGGAATAACTAATTCAAAGACCGTTTCTCCTACAACACATAAAAACGCTAGAATAAACGCTTTTTTATATTTTTTCGCAAATGGTATTAAACGTTTAATCATAAAATAACTCCCCCTATAATTCTTTATTTGTCAGATTTTTATACATACGATTTAAAAAATCTTCAAATTGTTCCTTTTCTTCCTCACTAAAATCTTCCAAAGAAATATTTTCAATTTCAATACAGTGAGCATTCCATTTTTTTAAAGACTCTTTTCCATATTCTGTAATATTTAATTGATAAGCTCTTTTATTTTTAGGATTGATCTCTCTTGTCAACATTTCCTTTTTCTCTAAGTTATCAATCATCTTACTGACAGTAGCACTTTCAATATCGCATTCATCCGCAATATCTTTTAATTTACAGTCTTGATGAGCATTTAAATACCTCAAAACCTTAGGTTGTCCTGGTGATAGATGATACTCATCCATCGTTTCTCGATTCTTTTTACTTTGAGCATGTTGTGTTTTAAACAACATCAAATAAAATGGTGTCTTCATAATACCTCCTATGTTAGCATCCTAACTATTAGCATACTAACATTATTCCTATAAAGAAAAAAGTCAAGAAAAAAGCTTTGGACAATACCCGTCTTTAGAAGTTAGCACCATTTTTGTTTAGAAATATAATAACCATAGATTTCCCAAAGCACTTGAAAAATAAAGTGCTTTTTTATTTCAAAAATTATTTCTTTTATTTCTTATTTACGTTATAACAATGGTGTCGTGGTGTTAGGTGTAGAGGAGGTCCAACATGGCTTATTTTCTAAACAACAAACTCGTACTTATCTTGCTATCTATGAAAGCTTCTACTCTCCTGATGTTAAAGGTACAACACATAGAAGCATTAAGAATCTCGGTAATATCAATAAACTTATTGAAGCTGGTATTGATGATCCTGTTTCCTTCTATCAAAAAGAAGTAGACAGAATGAATGCTGAAAAGAAAATGGAAAAAGAAGTCCAAAAGAAAACTGAAAAATTTATTTCCGATATTTCTCCTGAAAAATATCTTGGCTATTTCCCTCTGGCCAATATCCTTAATAACCTGGATGTTGAACAGCACTTTGGCTTCTTACAGTCCAACAGGAATTTTCAGTTCAATGTCTTTGACATTTTTTCATCACTTGTATTTGCCAGAGCTGTTGCGCCCTGTTCTAAATACAAGACTTTTCATGATGTTCTTCCTTCTTTATTTAAGGAAATGAACTATTCCTATGATCAGCTTCTTGACGCTGTAGAATTCGTTGGCAGCGAATATGAAAAGCTGGTTGAAATATTTACTGTAGACACCAAAGAAAACTATGGTACGGATACTTCTCATTCTTTTTTTGACTGTACCAACTTCTTCTTTGAAATCGATAAGGAAAATGACTTTCAAAGACGCGGTCCATCCAAAGAGAATAAAAATGATTCTATTGTTGGTATGGGGCTCCTCCTTGATGCCAATATGATTCCTATCGGCAAGAAGATGTATCCTGGAAACGAATCTGAAAAACCAATATTGAGAAACATCATTCAGGATATGAAAAATCAAAACAATATCTCTGGAAGAACTATTCAGATAGCCGATAAAGGGCTGAACTGCGCAAGAAATATAATACAGGCAGTCAATAACAGTGATGGATATATATTTTCAAAATCTGTAAAACAGCTTTCTGAAAAAGAAAAGGTATGGTACTTCTTAATAATGATTATAAAGATGTAAAGGATGAATATGGAAATACAGTATACAGATACAAGTCATGTATTGAAGATTTTGACTATTCTTATAAAGATGATGATGGTAAGATTGTCAAAAAAACAATAAGAGAAAAAAGAGTCTGTACCTACAATCCAAAACTTGCAAGAAAAAAACTTATGGAAATCGATAAGATGGTTGAAAAAGCAAGAAATTTAAAAACATATTCCGCTAAAAAAAGCGAATACGGAGAATCAGGAAAATATATAACTATTACATCAGGTGATGGCGATCATCCTACCGTAACATTAAATGAAGAAGCAATAAAAAAAGACAGAGACCTTGCCGGATACAATATGCTTGTTACTTCTGAAATAAAAATGAAGGATGTTGAGATATATGATGCCTATCATAATCTGTGGAGAATCGAAGAATCATTTAGAGTAATGAAAAGTGAGCTTGATGCACATCCAGTATATCTTCAAAAAGGAAACAGCATCAAGGGACATTTTTTAATATGTTATGTTACGGTTTTACTTACAAGAATATTACAGTTCAAAGTTCTAGATAATAAATACAGCACATCAAAGATATGTGAATTCTATAGAAATTTTAGGCTGGTCAAAGTTAATGATAAAAAATACATCAATATAACTCGAGCTTCTGAATTCATAACAGAACTTGGCAAAAAACTCAATCAGCCACTTACAAACTACTACCTTACAGACAGACAAATAAAAATGATACATACTCGTTAAACTAACGAGTATGTATCATTTTTTTGTCTTGAACTTCTAAAGTCAGGTAGTATATGAATTATTCGTGTAAAAATCACTGTATTTTTATCGTTTTTTTACACTAAACTACACGAACTTTTCTTAATTTTTTACATTATTCTACACATAAGCACTTCAATGGTCTGACTTAATTGTCTTTATTAAACCTCCAGCTCTGCCGGATCTACACTCTGTTTTTTCAGCTTCAAATACACAATTTTCCGGAACAATGCATATGCCACCGACATAATCGGTATAAATATCAGCATTCCAACTACTCCCATAAGGCTGCCTCCGATGCTGACCGCTGCCAGCACCCAGATGGACGGCAACCCTACAGAATTACCTACCACATGCGGATAAATCAGGTTCCCTTCTATCTGCTGAAGCACAAGAAACAACACGATGAACATAAGTGCCTTCATCGGATCGACCATGAAGATTAAAAATGCTCCCACCGCACAGCCAAGAAATGCTCCAAAGATCGGCATCAGTGCGGTAAATGCGATAAAGATTCCCACTAGCAGTGCATACGGCAGCCGGAAGATTGTCATGGCCAATACGAACATGCTTCCGAGAATCACAGCCTCCAGGCACTGTCCGGTCAGGAAGCTTGAAAATGTGCTGTAAGTAAGGGAAGAGACTTCCACCACAGCCTCCGCACGACCTCTTCGTACGAATGCAAACAGTACCTTTTTCGCCTGTACCCCAAGCTTTTTCTTCTGCAGCAAAATATAAATTGCAAATAAAAAAGCTATGACAAATCTTGAAACTCCGCTGATAATGCTTTTTGCAGCGGTGAGTGTCGAACTCAGCATATTTCCAGCACCATTATTTAGGAAATCAATCAGTGTCTCCACAATCTTGTCCCAGTCAAACTGTACACTGTTGATCAGTTCGACAACCTCCTTGTTTCCATGAAAGACCTCTTTTTCCCCCACGCCTGTGCATGTGGGATGAACTGGATAATACCCTGCCCCAGATTTCCAAATGTATTTACAAGCTGAGGTACAACACCAAAGATTACTACCGTCAACACGCCAACTACGATACAAAGTACACTCAACAGACTCACCGGTCTTGCAAGCTTATCTGACACTTTATTTTTTCTTACTTTTTCCGTAAACAAGTGCCGCTCGATAAAGTTCATCGGTACATTCAGTACAAACGCAATGGCTCCTCCAAGCAGAA
>JABLTQ010034981.1_pt1 | contig 26787 bp, 22 predicted proteins | sample 7160101 | NCBI WGS metagenome assembly JABLTQ01 (sample SAMN14651228, study PRJNA627086) | human gut metagenome | isolation source: feces | host: Homo sapiens
ACAAAATAATAGCGGCTGAAACTATTAGGTTCATAGTGACAGTCGCTATTGTTGTATATAAAGGTTTAAAACTTGTAGTTTATCGAATGCTTACTAAAAACACGTACATCCCGGTTCAACAGGGCAATGAAACCGTATGCTGCGAAACAAAGCCAACTTTGCCGTACTTGAAGGGCTGCCAACCGTATTGCTCAACGACAAGACAAAAATTATCAAGATTTTGGGAAGCGCTTCCAGTGATGGCATCGATGATTTATAACATCCGATCCAAAGCAGGCAAGAGAATAGCTTTAAGGTTGCACACAGAAAAACACTGGCAACAGAAGATGTTATGTTTCTGTGCTCAATTTTTAAACGATCAAATGGCGGATCATATCTTTTCGACATATCCGACAGGTATTTCTACTGTAGCAGCCCCCAGCTGTTCGATTCTTACCATAATTTGCGACTTCCCTTCCAACTGCGACATTTCTCCTTCCAACCCGGCCAAAGGACCTTTGATTACACGTATTTTATCTCCTGGATTTAAATGTGCATTGATAAATCTGACAGATTCTTCAGAAAAGTCAAGCATGAACCTGAACTTATCCATTTCGTCATCTGGAATTATGGCAGGCCTTCGCCTGCATCTGTCGAACAAACACCCTGTTACAGCCGGGACATTCCGGATAATTTCCAGTCTGTTGTGCTCACTTGTCCGGACGAAAATTATCATCGGAATAATTACTGTTTTCAGTCTTTTTTTTCTGTCGCTCCATTGTTTCACGACCTCCTGCACCGGCAGATAGTTGGTAATCCCCATTTCATCCAGCCTTTCTGCGGTTTTCTTTTCGTGATGCATTTTCACATACAGCGCATACCAGTGTTCTTCTTTATCCATTATGCTCAGAATTTCTTGAATTTCAATATGGCATAGTCAGATTCCAAAGTCATAGAATGGCTGTCAACACTGATTACATTGAATGTAGTGTTTACGCTGTTTAATCCGTAAGGCTCCAATTGCCACACCTCTGCCGGGACAGAGTTTTCAGGCACATCATACGTGCTCATATCCGTCATGGTAATTGTATTCGATGCTTCATCGTAGCTGTACCTTCCCCGGAAAGGAGTCAGTTCGAGTGGACCTTGTTTCTCTGCAACTTCCACGACCCAGAGTTGGATACTGTAATAAATCCTTTCACATTTGTGAACCTGATTATCCGATTGGGTTGTAAATTCCAGCAACTGCCAATGGCCTTCTATGTCCGGATTAATAGGCTCTTTTTGGCATCCGACTAAAACAAGTACAGTTGTCAGCAGACAGATGATTGGGTAAATTATATGCTTCATGATTGACTTCAGTAAAAATTAAAAAATAGTTCCAGTTTTCTTTATAGTCAGCATACCTCCGGTTGAGTTTCCCAAATAGTTTCCGCGGTCTAATCCGAGAGCCAGCGAAGCACTCCATCCTTTTGCCCATTTGGGCGAATAAGTGGCCTCGTAAAGCGAACTGAACTGTTTGCGCTGTTTATCTAACGGAGCTAAATACGTCCCCCAATAACGCGTAAAAGAAATCAGCATTCGGTAGCTCCATTCGTCTGACAGATTTCCGGAAACGCCCAAATGGTTTGCTCTGATCCGGTTGCTCCGGAAAGAAATCGAATGGTCATTGTTGTAGAGTGGACCGGATATAAGCGGATTGCCCATTCCCATTCCCATATATTGCCATCCGCCATAAATATAATGGTTATAATAGTCATCATTGGCACTTATCTGATATTCCGGAAATTGTCCCCAGAATCCGTCATATAACAATGGACCGGCCTGGTCTTTGGTTGCAATCCCCTCCCATACAGCAGAAGTGACCCATTTGTTTTTAGGGAAAGTAATTTCCAGTCCCAATTGTCCGTCCTTCCATCTCCCATACTCCCAGAACATTTGGGATGTATCCTCGAAATAATGCTCCAAATAGGCACGGAATTTCCAGTTTCCGACGTAATAGTTCAATGCAAAGTTCCAGCTTCCTACATGGTTTCCTTCCACGTTCACCTGTTCTCCTTCAGGAGTATCACTTCCTCCCGTTTGCGGAAAGAAGGCTTTCCAATATGCTTTCAGATTATGCGGCATTTCAGTGTCCAGAGTTACACTTCCGTCAGCTTCTTTATAGTATCTGCTTCCGCCGAACTGTGCCGCCATCAGAATTCCCGCTTCGAATTCCAGCGGAAATTTGTCCTTATTGCCGAAACGGAGCATCAATGACTTGCTGTGATAAAGTACATTCTCTGTAAAATATTGTCCCGGACTCACATAATCCCGCTGCCAGTCATATTCGGCAAAAGATCCGTAAGCGATATGCCCTTTAAATGCCAGCCAGCCTTTAGTTCCCGGAACATTCCAAAATTCAGGCATTTCAACTCGAATCTGAGGCAACGGATGCGCATTCGGTCCTTCTACCATCATGCCGCTGCTCAAAGCCGTATTCTTCTCCAAAGGAAATCCGTCGCGTTCTTTGATGCCTATGCTCAGCGTCAGTACTTTCCATGAAAAATCGGCGTACAACTGCTGTATATTGAACGCTTTTTGGTGGTTCACAGTCCCTGCCAAGTCTATTCCTGCAGCGATTTTCCAGTTATGCCTCATTTCTTTCTCATAAGCGATTCCGGCGCGCATGTAGCCAGAGTTCGGTTCAACGCTTGACAGTCCGTAGCGGTTGGCCGTGAACCATAGAGGAGCATACGTCCCCCCTCCGGCAGTAGCCCCCAGTTCTACCCTATACCTCAAGTCTGTATCCAATTGGGCATATACAGCGGTTATAAGAAGCGCAAATGCAGCTGTTAATGTCAGTCTTTTCATCTTAATATGCTTGTGTTTTTGAATGATTGAACAAAAAGCATGGCTGTTATTTTTATGATATCCAGCATTACTTCCACTAATTTTCACCTTTTTCCGGCCCCTGTTTTCGGACTTTTCATTTCGGTTTTGAATGAAGTCCAAAAATCTTCTCCAAAAAGGATCCATGCGGATTCACAGATGAAAGCGAGAAATATGAATCCTATTAAAAGAATCATCTTTTTTGGTGAAGAGGGATGCAAAGGAATAGTCGATGGCTCAACAACCGCAAATACCGGTTTAGCTTCCTGCACCTTAGCCTTAGCCAATTGCAGTTGCGTTTCCATCTGACTGTAAACCTCGTAAGCAGCAGTTGCCGCTTTTTGCAACCGTTCACTTTCCGCTTTAACCGACTGCAAAATTATATTCTTGTTAGCGTCCGCAAAATGCGCATATTCTTTTTGTGCTTTTATATAGATAGCTTCCCTTTCTTGAGTTATTTTTTCCAGATAAATACAATCCTGCTGCGCTTTGCGTGTACGATAGTCTGTAATATACCGCTGAAGCTTAGTAATCGCGCTATCTGCAACTAATGCTGTAGCTACAGGATCTTGCAGCTTTACGCTGACAGTTGTCATGCTTGTCTTTTTGTCAGTTTCAGCGTCCAATACTTTCCTCAACATTCTAATGCGTTCGCTTTGCTTTCGTGTCAGTCTGAACGGATCAATTGGCTGATTCTCTTTTTCTTCCGGCTTGTCCTTAAACAAGGAAACAACTCCACCGATAGCTTTCCCAGGTAATCCTATCATATACCCCCACCACGGTTTATTTTGTGTATCCAAATAATCATAAAGACTCATAGAAACACTGTCTTTTGTCATGACAGGCGTTTCCAGCATTTCCAATAAGAAAGGAGTGGTTTTTACTATTTCAGGAAACATATTGAAACTGAGAGCATCTTCTCCCAAGCTGGCAGATCCACTGCTTAAGCCGAACATGGAAGCGATACTGGCCAGCCCTCCTGTATTGTCCAATCCCGATTCCGGTGAAAGCGAAACTTTCACTTCATATTCTTTCGGAAGACTGAAGCCTATGACTAAACCGATAAGAGCACCCACTCCAATAGCTTTGTAGATCTTTCTCCTATCATCCACTAATTTTTTTAACAAAACGATTAAGTCAATTTCCGCTACTTCTTGTTGCTTTTTTTCCGTAATATCGTTTTTCTGTTCCGTCATTTTGATAAATCAATTTTTGTTGAGGCAAAGATATGATTTTTTTCTGTTGTTCAAAAACTGTTGTAATATGTATTGTAGTTCTATTCTATTAATTTATTGAATATTAGAATATTAATTAGAGACATCTGCATGGTTGCTATTTTTATTTATTCAACAATTTAATCTGGTTAAGACATTTTTTATTAGCATCAGCTCTTTTTCTGTCAAATATCCATCCCCACTTGTTGAAATATTTAATAGTAGAACGTATATGATATTTCAAAAGTTTTTTGTTTTTGTACGAACCCTTTTCATATTCATGAAATACAGCAACATTTGGGTAGAATACCGTTTTTGAGATTTCTCCTATTCTTCGGCATAAATCCACGTCTTCGCTGTACATAAAGAACCTTTCATCAAAAAGTCCGACTTTTCCGATGACATCCATTCTGACAAACATAAAGCAACCGGATAATATAGGTACCTCCATTATCTTATTATAGCCTGAAGAATGGAGTTCATATTTTCTGTCAATCTTTTGCTTGATTGATTTTATCGGAATAAATCTTCTGCCGATCAGATTCATAGGAGTAGGCATAAGCTTACATAGAAGTTGCGTTTCTCCATCTGGAAAAAGTATTTTGGGCATAACCTGTCCGCAGTCTTTGTTTTTGTCCATGAAAGATGCGAGCTCTTCAATTACATTATCACTCCAATATATATCAGGATTAATTATAACGTGATATCTAGCCCCCAGCTCCAAAGCCTTTTTCAATGCAATATTATGCCCATGGCCGAAACCTAAGTTCTGGCTATGAATATATTTTATTCTGTCAGATATTTTAGAATATTCACGCAGGCTGTCATTCGATGAATTGTCTATTATATAAAAAACAGAAATATTTGACTTTAAAACACAGTCCATCAACCGTAAAAGATCAGATGGTTTTGTATGGAAAGTAACAAGTGATGCTGTGATCATATTTTATTATGCAGTTAATACTAAATAATGGACTTTATCTTCTTTATAAATTTCCCTTCATTATAATTTGCTAAGAATATAGTTTGGGCTGTTGCTTTCTCTTCTGAACTGATATCAGAACATTTTTCTATCATTTCGATAAATTCTCTTTTATCGTTTGCCTTTATTAAAAATTCCTTACCATTTGAAACAATATTATCTATCCCTTCAAAAGCTATATCCGTACCAATTATTGGAGTTCCCAATGCTAATGCTTCAATTACTTTTACTTTTACTCCTGCTCCAGAAAAAAGAGGTGCTATCAATGCTTTTGATCTAGCTATAATCTTATATGGATTATCCACAAACCCAAGATACCTAACATTCTTAAAGTCAGAAATAATGTTTTTAATTTCTGCATTCAATGATCCACCAATAATCTTTATGTTAACATTTACACATGAAGGATAAACTTCTTTGAGAAACCATCTTAATCCATCTGAGTTCTCTTTTCGGTTCCAAGCACCATAAAAGACAAAATAATCCTCTATTTCGATATTATTTAGGTCAATATCAAGTATTTCTTTTCCAATATAGAATGGCACTATATCAGAATCTATTCCATACAAATCCTTTAACAACAACTTGTCCTTAGCTGAGAAGGTAAATATACTATCTCCTTTTTTAAGAAATTTTTTTTCTGTTAGTTTTACAAACCAATTATAAAGAAATGAATTTTTTTTTCTTTCGTATTTTTGGGCTATAATGTCATGACACATCATGACTTTATACGGATTAGTTATAGACATAGAATAGATAAATGTTTGGCTAAAGTCAAAATAGACCATATCATAATTATCTTGATTAGATTTTAACCATTTATTAACAGCATTATCATATCTTACAGAAAACAAAGGAAAACTGCATTTCCTTATTGAATAGTACAACGTCTTAAATAAACTGTTAGTATTAAGTTCCATTATAATATTCAGATTCTTGATATTTTTAACCGTAATTTCGTGGTTAGGATAATTCCAGTATATTACATCAACGTTATAGTCATGCGACAAATCTTCTAAAAGTTTCAATGAATAATTTTGTCCTGCGGTTTTATTGTTTACCGGATATGCCGTTATAAAAAGGATACTATTCATAAAAATTAGTAAAACAAGTTGATATCAATATCATAAGGTAAAAGAGAGATACTTTCTCCATCCAAAATGGAATTTTTAAAAAAATAGATTGATAAAAAGAATAACAAGAAATAGGCATAGCTAATTTTGGATATTTGCTTCTTTTGTTCATATACAATATATGGAATCAAGAAAATCATGGAAAGCATGAAATAGTTATTCATCCTGAGGATAAGTTCACTAAGAAAACCATTATTAACAGCCAATAAACTTAACAATAAAAATGAGAAAAAATTCATATTGAAGAAAACCCTGTAGTCTTCATTAAAATCACTTTTAGCTTCTTTATATATAAAATATAAAGATATTGAACCAAATAAAATTACAAGAAACAAACTTGGTGGAGAGAATATCATATTTAGATATACTCCAAATGGAGTTAATGATATAAAATATATAAATATTTTACTTCCTACAGTAAAAACAAGGAATAACACCAATTTGCTTATCCATTTTATTTTTCTGCATAATATAAAATATAAAGGAATAAATAATAAAACAGAAAGGTGAAAACAAAATCCTGCCAATAATAATGCGACAGCATATCTGATAAATTTACGTTGTTGTATAAAGGTAATTGAATAAATGAAGATTCCCATCGCTACATATTGCCTTATAAGGTTTAATGAAGTTAGGTAAAATGGCCCTACAGTGATATACACCAATGTTGCACCAAAATAATATTTAGGATCCAATCTTATTATGAATTTGTAGAAAAAGACATTTGTGATTATAGAACAGACCAAGAATAACAACTGTTTTGTACCACCTATAAGTCCTATAAACCTCATTAGTAACACAAATCCATATTCTTTTATCTCTACCTCATTACCTTTAATTGCATCATCAAAAAGCTCCACATAAGTTGAATAATCTATACCAACATTATCTCTTAATCCCGAAAATAATGCAAGAAATAGAAAGACAAACTGTATACACGTTTTTCGATATTTCGTATTAACAATTTGCGATAAGACCAAGAATAAAATACAAATAATATATAGGAACAAGTATGGCATTATTTTGCTTTTTTCGTTATTAACTCATAAAAATGTCTTTTCCAAATATTCATAATAAATGTTAGCTCAAATTTCTTGGCATAAAATATTGCAACATCTTTAGCATTCATTCTTCTGTTAGAATCATTTATCCAGTTTTCTATTTCCACTGCTAAAGCATATATGTTACCATTCTCTATCAGACTACCCAGCCTTGGGTCTTTTATTATGTCTTTAGGGCCACAAGGAAAATCAAAAGAAATAACTGGAATGCCATAAGATAACGCTTCAATCAGAACCATTCCAAAACCTTCGTATCTTGATGTCATAACCAATAATGACGAGTTTAAATAAATTTCTTCTATATTCTTTGTTGCAGGTTTTATATATGTGTTTGTCCCAATTCCACAATCTATTATTCTTTTTTGTAGTTTGTCTTTTTCTATGCCATCCCCATAAATTATTAGCGTCCAATCACTATGTTCTTGAGCTATTATAGACCATGCATCTATCAATCTGTCAAATCCTTTTTGATATGTCAAACGACCTATTGCTATTATCGTCTTATTATCCAGATTAGAATGCAAGGATGGGATTTTTTCTAAAGGGTTAGGGATGACGCTTATGTTGTCTAGATTGCCCCACATCTCTTTATCTTCTTCGGTGAGAACCACAAATGAATCATATTTTTTTATAATACCCACCCATATTATGGTTCTTACATATTGAAGCAATTTCATTATTAATACTCTCTCTTCATTCACTTTTTGTTTTTTACAAAAATGATATTCAAGCAATTTTGAACTTTTATCCTTAATATAAGGCAATATATCAAATTCATAATCAAACATTGAAATACAAATGTCAGCATTAATTTTTTGCAGAACTTCATTCAGCCTTTTTTTATGGATCTTTTTCTTTTTTCTCCTGCATATCATTTTTTGTATAATATTCTTGTCATCATCCTCATCGTAGTTAACATCAAGATCATGAAATGTTATATTAGTCGAGAAATTAAAGAAATTCTTCTTACCATTCTGCTGTACCCTTATAATATGAACATCATACCCTAATGTATCGGCTAGATAGTTTGCCTTTGTCATCAGCACTTTCTCCATACCGCCACAGTTAAATGTAGCATTTATGCAGTAAACAATTCTCATCACTTCTTATTTTTTAGTCGAGGAAATAGAGTTATAATATGCAACTGTAATACTATTCTAAGCGCTTTAAATAAAGAAAAGTACCGATAGTTATATACAAAAGCATCATGCGGTGTATAAACAGGGGAGTACAAAGCCTTGAACCTATTTTTAACAGACTGTTTAGGATCCATGTACTTTTCCGTATATGAATGAGCTTCACAATACCCTACATATTCAGGCATAAGATAGACTTTGATATTATTTTTCAATGCCCTTAGAGAATAATCATTATCACCATAGGCATGTTTATATGTAGGATCAATAATACCTATTTTCTTGACTACATTATTAGGTACAACTATAAAATTGCCAAAAAAGATTTGTATTTCTTGAAGTTTGCCATTTGGACCAACTTTTTTATCATCAATAAATTTTGCTCCATATGTCAGATCCCCATTTTTTTTAGAGCGAAAAGCCCCAGTTATTATTGCATAATTGTTTACTTTATTGCACAATTTTATTCCATTCTCTAATGATTCATCAAATAGTTCAACATCATCATTCAGCCATATATAATAATCATAATCTTTAGTATTACATGCCTCCTTCCATGCCACATACATGCCTCTGCACCAGAATAGATTACCGTTTCCTTTAATGATCTTTACTTTTGAAAAATTCTCCTTGACCATTGTGTAGGTACCATCCGTTGATCCGTCATCTGTTAGATAAACATCAAAATCGTATTCCGTTATTTTTCCTATATTTTTATATACCGAGTTCAAACATTTGTATGTCTTTTCCTTTCTATTGTGTACCGTAAGTAAAATTGCTACGCTTTTCATATTTAGCATCAAATATTACTGATAATATAATTGTATAATTTCTCAGCTTGACTCCTATAATCGTATTCCGTTTTAAATATATCGGATATTTTTTCCAATTCTTTCATTCTTTGCGGATGCCTCAATACTTTTTTCATCACTTCTGCCAATTCCTTTTCGTCAGTAGAAGGAGTGTAATAATTAAGTAATCCTTTTGTCGTTTCATATAAGGCCGTATCTTTATTTGTTATTACCGGAATCTTATGAATTGCGGCCTCAATAGGCGTAAATCCAAATCCCTCTTTTGTTGACGGATGTACAAGCAAATCTGCATTGGCATAATAATTGGCCAACGCTTCATCTGATACCGATTCCGATATGTGTATAATCCTATTGTCCAATTTATTTTGTTTTATAAAAGGAAAGGCTTCTTTTTCCCATGATTGATCGGGTGATTTTCCGATTATAATTAATTTATGTTCTATCTCGTCCTTGATCAAGAAGAAAGCTTTTAAGAGAGTGATAACATTTTTGTATTTGTAGAGTGTGCTTACATATAAAATATATTTTTGGCTGATTATTCTTTTCCCTTTATTTTCACATATCATGACAGCATTGTATATTGTATGAAATTTCTTTCTGTTAAAAAAAACGTATTTTTTTAGTATTTCTTTTTTTACATAATCTGATATTGTGATTATTTTCCTGCTCCTCGCTATAATAATAGGAAGGCAAAAAGCATAAATCAGTCTTTCTTTGATTCCGTTAACCGAAAGTGCGTGTAAATCGTGAAATGTTTGAAAGACGGGCTTGTTACAAAAAAAATAAGTTGAATAAAATTGAGGAGAAAATACGGCATCACAGTCTATCTTATTTATCTCTTTTGTCCACGTTATGCTGTTTTTCAATATATTCAACCTGCCTTCATTATTTACATTAGATTTAATACATTTAAACTCAGGATACCTTTTTCTCATTTCCTCAAATATATTTTTATTACATAATAAAAATATATTCTTCGCCTCATTATCCCTCAACCCTTTTATGAGCCTGTCCGCATATATGAAAACACCACTTTGACAGGATTGATACGCTGATAGATCAATTAACAATCTCATTTTATGTTTAGCGGTATATCTTATTTAAATATAGCTATTGTTTTTCTTAACCTATAAAGATTTATCTGCATTTCCGTTTTTTTGCCTCTAAATAAAAGATAAACGATATTAAGAAAACAATTTATAGAATACACAAAGTTACTTAGATAGTAATAAGACTTCCCATAGACTTTAGTAAGATATGTTTTTCTACCATCGAAAAACATATCTTCAAATTTAGTTTTCAAAGTAAAGCTTTGACCTTCGAGATGGATTATCTTTGCGCTTGGCACATTGTAAATTCTATACCCTTTTTGTTTAACTTGATAACATAAGTATGTTTCTTCAAGATACATAAAGAAATCTTTATCAAATCCTCCAATCTCATTAAAAAGTTTTTTTGAAATCATAAGTGCAGCACCAACAACATGGGCAACTTCTTTCGGAGTGTTTGTAATGTTAAAATCTTCGTTATATCTTTTTGACGAACAATGCCTTGAGTTTATAATCTCTTGTCGTATTCCTGGTGACAACATTTCATATGAATGTCCAGCACTCATATTTGCTTGATAAAGATTTGCTCCACAAATGCCAATGTCTTTATGCTCAATCATAAATTTATATAATTCTTTCACGGCATTGTTTATTAGAATAGTATCTGGATTCAAACAAAATAAATATTTTCCCTTTGCATATTGGGCACCTAAATTATTAGCCTTGCCGAATCCTAAATTCGTTTCGGATTGTATATATTCTATACGACTGTCTACTTTAAGCACCTGAGGTTTATTGGGCGAATTATTATCAACTACAATAATTTCAAAATCTAGACCTTCAGTTTTTTCATAAATGCTGTCCAAGCAATTGAGTATGAGCTTCTCCGTATTATAGTTTACTACTATTATAGATACATCCATGCTACTATTTCTTTAATTTGTATATAAGAGGAAGTATTATTTCATTTCTCAAATAGAATCTTTGAACGATAAAAAAATATATTCCAATGAATGCACTGGATATTCCTAGTCTGAGGAATGCATTTCCTTCTACGTTCAAATAAATAAGAATGCATATAGCCATAGCGGGTATGTATGAAAGTAAGTTTTTGGATAATTCCTTGAAAGGAAATTTTATTTCTGTATTTTTCTGAACAAAATATTGTGCAGATATTAAAACGGATATTTCAGATATGAGCCATACAATTGCTGAGCCTGTACTTTTTAAAAAAGCGACAAGGAGAATATTTAATAGGATGCCAACACTAGCACCAATAATAGAATTGATAAAAATAGCCTTATCCCTTTTCAGTGGCATCAAGACTTGTATAACAATGATCTGCTCATAACCGATAATCAGAATTAATGGCATAACAATTCTTGTTGCTGGGATAGCCCCTTCAAATCCTTTTCCTGAAATAATCTCAATAATTTCAGGACTAAATGTACAAGCAATGATAACAATTGGAATAGCAATAGAGAAAAGTACTCCGATTGATTTGTGAATTAGACTTTTAAATTCTTTTTCCTTTCCTTCGGATAATAATGCACTTATTCTTGGAAGCATTACTCCTGTAAAGGCTGAATAAAGCGCAATGATAATGGTATAAAGTTTTGTTGCAGTTGTGTAGTAACCGACTTCCGTAGGATTAGTAACAAAACCTAAATATGCTACATTAAAAGAAGTGTACATCGTTGTTAACATGCTGTGAAAACCTAATATAAAAAATTGCGAAACATATTTTTTTATAGCCAGTTTCTTTAATGTAAGCTGTGTAAAATGACGTATATAACTCCAATTAAAGATTGCGTTTATGGTTATCATCAGTGTGGTAAGAAGGTAATAGACAGGATAATCATTAGGCGTATGAATGAATAAGAACACAGCTATAACATACAAGCATTTTACTCCAATAGTAATAGATGTTACATATTTAAACTTTTCTATACCCCTATAGAACCAATCAACAAGAAAAAAGTTAGACAATAATCTTATTGCTCCTATGTACATCAAAGCCCTATATTGGAATAAATCCGGGACTAAATATATAGCCCCAATAAGAGTTACTAATGAAACGACAGTTGAAATGGCATTTAAAAAAAATAAACTTGAAAAGGTACTGTTTAAATCGTCTTGATTTTTTTTCGCGCTTGCAATTTCTCTAATACCAATTATCCCAATTCCCATCATGGAAAAGAGTATAAAATAATTGACAATGCTGTCTACGAAATTACATATACCTATATTTGTAACGCCTAACACCCGTGAAATGTAGGGATAAGTTATAAAGGGAAAAATATAGTTAGAAGTGACAAGAATACTACTATAGATAAAGTTTCTTTTAATACTCATTGGTATTTAGGTATGCTTTTTGGTAATGCTTGCCGTTACTTTTCCCGCATCTAGAAAAAACAGCGTTCAACAGCGAACAGCAAAATAAACAGCAATTAAAATATCACAAAACAACTCTTTTTTGTCGTTTCTCCAAAGAATTAAGTTTAACAATAAACTATTTAGAATTTTAACATGGGAATTATATACGGAACTATTGAGTGGGCAATCATTTGCCTAAGCATCTTACAACTCGTTAATCTCCTCAGCGGAAAGCCCTGTTATTTTTATGATAATCTCCATCGGAATGCCTTCAGCCTTCATGCCGCGCGCATTCTTTATCCGTTCTTCCTTACGCCCTTTGTTTTCCGCAGTTGCGACGGTATTCTGCCAGTCCCGATAGACTTTTAGGCTGTCTTCGTAGGCATAATACTCTTCCGGTGAGAAACGTGCGATTTCTGCAGTATCGAAAAGCCTTGTGAAGACACGCTCCTGGAGTGCTTTGGGACGCTCCAACAAACGTGAAAGGTTTTTCAGTACAAAAAGCCATTTCTCGAACATGCTTTCAAGCCGGTCTTCAGTCTTGTTGAACTTAGGCATCTCGAGATAAACAAACGTGAGCTTGTCGAAGAACACTTCACCCGTCCGCCTGTCAATAAGCTGCACGTCGTGCCTGTAACACCCTTTGTCCTCGTGGTCAAAAGTGAAATCAAGAATTCCGATGATATAGACAGCCTTGAGTTCATAGTCCCAAGCCCCTTTCCGCGCCTGCTCCCGTATGGGGAACGTGGCATAATACACGCTCCTATCCTTGAAGAACTCCTGTTCTCCTTTCTGCATCTCAACGAGTATCTTTTCACCTTTCTCATTGGTGCAGTATACGTCAAATACTGCCCTTCTGTCAGTTTCAGTTGTTCCGAGCTGTTCTGTAGTGAGGTATGTCAGTTCCTTGACCGTTTCCTTTCCTTCGAACAAACTGTTGATGAAGCTGATGAGCAGCTCCTTGTTCATCTCTGTCCCGAAAAGCTTCTTGAACCCGAAGTCTGTATAGGGGTTGATGTATATATCTCTGATTCCTTCGCTTCCCATATTTATGTTTGCTTGGCTTCTGGCAATGCTTCGCCGTTACCTGTCCCATATCCGCATCAAGAGATAACTCTCGAAGGCAGGACATGCAAGGTAAGCGGTTCTCTCCTAAAATAGTACAAAGTTAGGCTTTTCCCGTGAAAAGCGCAAAAGCGGATGACGGAATTTGAGCGTCACTCCATCTTTTCTTGTTAAAATGAGCGGAATATACAAATACTGCATGGAGCTTAGGAGGAATTGAACACGAATGCGAAGCAACAGGGCTATCTGCGTGACGTTTTTCGTCAGCGCATAATGAATCCCGACATACACGCCGCGGAATCCCCAAAAAGAAGGATCTATCTGATTGAAAGGAAATGGCAGTAAGGCTTTGTTTGCCCTACCGCCATTTCTGTATTTGGGTTTGATAGAAAAAAATTCAAGCTGTCTAACCCTCCGGCTATTGGAAGAAGATGTCGTCAAGGCGGCTGTTATGCTCCTCTTCTATTTCTGTCAGACGGTCTTTGCATGGGTCGAAATCGCCGGGGATGTCAAACGTTTCATCCTCCGAGTAGCCCAGCGTCTTGTCGGCAAACACCTTCTGCATGTAAATGCCCCACACAGGCAACGCCATAGAAGCTCCCTGACCGTCACGCATCCAGTCGAAATGAATGTCACGCTCTTCGCCTCCAACCCAACAGCCGGACACGAGCGACGGCGTGAAGCCCATAAACCATCCGTCTGAGTTGCGGTTTGTGGTTCCGGTCTTGCCGCCCATATCCGCCTTAATGCCATAGAGCCGGCGCACGCGGCCTCCTGTTCCTTCATTTATCACGGCACGGAGCATCACAAGCATCTTGTAGGAGGTTGACTCGCTGATCACTTCATTTATCTGAGGCGTGAACGTAGAGATTACATTCCCGTCATTGTCTTCAATACGCGTAACAAACAGCGGAGCGGTGCGGATGCCTTTGTTCACGAATGCCGTATAAGCGCTCACCATCTCTCCTACGGAAATCTCGCAAGGACCCAGACAAAGCGAAACGGTCGGCTGGACATCCTTGTTCAGCACGCCGAACGAATGGATCAGACGGGCAAGGTCATACGGGCTGAGCTTGCTCATCAGGTAGGCGGAAATCCAGTTGTTCGAGTTGGCAAGCCCCCACTTCAGGGTCACCATCTCTCCGTAGTGCTTCTTCGAACTGTTGCGCGGCGACCAGGCACGGCCGTTCTCGTCAAACAATGTCTGCTCTACGTTGCGCACTTCGTCACAGGGAGAGAAACCGTTTTCCATTGCCAGCGAATAGACGAAAGGCTTCACGGTAGACCCGATCTGACGTCTTCCGACCATCGCCATGTCATACTGGAAATAGTTGTAGTTAGGTCCGCCCACGTATGCCTTTACATGGCCGGTCAGCGGATCCATCGACATAAATCCGGTACGCAGGAAATGTTTGTAATACTTGATGGAGTCCAGCGGAGTCATGGTGGTATCCCTGTCGCCGTCCCATGAGAACACGGTCATCTCGTGAGGAGTGTTGAAAGCCTTCGTGATTTCAGCCTCGCTGTATCCGGCAGCTTTCATGGTGCGGTAACGGTCGCTCTGACGCACAGAACGCATCAAGATCTGCTCCACCTCGGCCGGCGTCAGCTCGTTGGTGTAGGGAGCTGTCTTGCGGCCTTTCTTCTCCTTGAAGAACCTTGGCTGGAGGTATTTCGCCACATGCTCATACACGGCCTCTTCGGCATAGCGCTGCATACGGGAATTGATGGTGGTATATATCTTCAGCCCGTCTACATAGATATTGTAGTTCGTGCCATCCTTCTTCTTGTTCTTCGCGCACCAGCCGTAAAGCGGGTTGGTTTCCCAGGCGATGGAGTCCTCATAATAAGCCTGCATCTGCCAGCCGCGGTATTTGCTGCGGTCGGGCTTCTTGGCAGTCATTATGCCGCGCAGGTACTCGCGGAAATAAGTGGCCAGCCCGTCCTTATGGTCAACCGGCTGGAACTTCAACACCAGCGGCAATGCCTGAAGCGAATCGCACTCGGCCGCGGAGAGATAGCCAGCCTTGCGCATCTGGTCGAGCACTACATTGCGGCGTCCGCGCGCACGTTCGTTGAAACGGCGCGGATTGTAGAGCGAGGGATTCTTGCACATTCCTATCAGCGTAGCGGCCTCCTCAATCTTCAGGCTCTTCGGATCTTTTCCGAAATACGTCTTCGCCGCAGTCTTGATGCCTACGGCATTGTTGAGAAAGTCAAACTTGTTGAGATACATGGTGAGAATTTCCTCCTTCGTGTAATAGCGTTCCAGCTTCACGGCAATCACCCATTCGATCGGCTTCTGCAGCAGACGCTCCATCACGTTGTCGGCCGTGGGCGAATAAAACTGCTTGGCAAGCTGCTGGGTAATCGTACTTCCTCCGCCGGCGTGCTTCTGCATGAGGATGCCCCGCTTCACCACCGCACGCAGAAAGGCGCGGGCGTCAATTCCCGAATGCTGGTCGAAACGGACATCTTCCGTAGCGATGAGCGCATGCACCAGATGGGGAGAAAGATCGTTATAGCCCACATACACACGGTTTTCCTTGCTGAGCGACCACGTCCCGAGCAACTGCCCGTCTTCCGATAGGATCTGTGTGGCGAATTTCAGGTTCGGGTTCTCCAGCTCCTCGACAGGAGGGACATATCCGATCTTCCCTTTTGAGATGGCTGTAAAGACAATGGCCACCGCAGCGATTACGAGCGCAAGAACCGCCCAAAGTATAATGATAAAAGTCTTTCTCATATTCTGATTAAAAACAAATTCTTTTTTATAAACTGCAAATTTAGGGAAAATCATCGGATTTTTCCAAGAATCCTTTTCAAAAATTGAAGCGGGACACAAAAGGGACGTTCAACGCACTGCACAACAGCCTCTTGCAGCCCGATACAGGACATATACGGGACACGAAAGGCTGTCGACACCTTATATAAAAGAAAGAAATAAAGAAAGAAACCCCTACCCTCGCTCTTTTGACAGCCACAATTCCCCATCCGCCGAGAACCCACGACAAGCCACAGCGTTTTCAGCTTCTCCGCACACGTACAGGCAGCCTGCAGAAAGCCTCAAAATTCACCGCGTAAAAAATAAATTCTTTCCCATCATCTTCACCAATCTTTCCCATCATCTTCATTCAAATGACGGCTTATTTTCAGCCCCCTCCCGAAAACTCCGGAAAACAGATGGTTTTTTCTATTTTTTTCCCTACCTTTGAACTCCGATATTTATAACAGCATTAAAAAGCTTAATATGGAAAATAGAAGTTTAGTCACGATTGCCAGCCACACGAAAGAGAAAATCCTCTACCTGCTGGAAATGGCAAAAGAATTCGAAAAGAAACCCAACCGCCATCTGCTTGACGGGAAAATAGTTGCAACGCTTTTCTTCGAACCTTCAACACGCACGCGGCTGAGTTTTGAAACGGCGGCAAACCGCCTCGGAGCAAAGGTCATCGGATTTACAGACCCTAAGGTTACCAGTTCGTCGAAGGGAGAAACGCTGAAAGACACCATCATGATGGTGAGCAACTATGCGGACATCATCGTGATGCGGCATTTCCTGGAAGGCGCGGCAAGATATGCGAGCGAAGTGGCGCCGGTGCCTATCGTAAACGCGGGTGACGGAGCCAACCAGCACCCTTCGCAGACCATGCTCGACCTCTATTCCATATACAAGACACAGGGCACGCTGGAAAACCTGAACATCTATCTGGTGGGTGACCTGAAATACGGACGCACCGTACACTCGCTCCTGCTGGCCATGCGCCACTTCAATCCGACATTCCACTTCATCGCGCCCGACGAGCTGCGGATGCCCGACGAATACAAGCTGTTCTGCAAGGAGAACGGCATACAGTTTGAAGAGCACAAGGAGTTTACGGAAGAAATCATAGCCGACGCAGACATCCTTTACATGACACGCGTGCAGCGCGAACGGTTCACCGACCTGATGGAGTATGAACGGGTGAAGGACGTATATATCCTGCGCAACAAGATGCTGGAGCACACACGCCCGAACCTGCGCATCCTGCATCCGCTGCCCCGCGTGAACGAAATCGCATACGACGTGGACGACAACCCGAAAGCCTACTACTTCCAGCAGGCGAAAAACGGACTTTACGCGCGCGAGGCAATCCTCTGCGACGTGCTGGGCATCACCCTCGACGAAGTGAAGGCTGACACCGAAAAGCTATAACGAGAACATCAAATCTGACCAGATTATTCACTTATCCATCCTATGAACATGAACGAGAAAAAAGAACTGCAGGTGGCCGCGCTGAAAAACGGTACGGTCATCGACCACATACCTTCGGACAAACTGTTTACTGTGGTGTCGCTTCTCCATCTGGAAGACGTGACTGCAAACATCACCATCGGAAACAACTTTGAGAGCAAGAAGCTCGGAAAGAAGGGCATCATCAAGATTGCCGACCGTTTCTTCAGCTCGGACGAAATCAACCGGCTCTCTGTCGTGGCTCCGAACATCGTGCTGAACATCATCAAGGATTACGAAGTGGTGGAGAAAAAGGCGGTGATCATGCCCGACGAACTGAAAGGCATCGTGAAATGCAACAACCCGAAGTGCATCACCAACAACGAGCCCATGCAGACATGGTTCCACCTGGTGGACAAAGAAAAGGGCCTGCTGAAATGCCACTACTGCGAAAAGGAACAGTCGAAAGACAACATCAAGCTGCTGTAGCCATGAAGCAGGACTGGAAACCGGGAACAATGATCTATCCTTTGCCGGCGGTGCTGGTGAGCTGCGGAAGCTGCGAAGAAGAATACAACATACTTACCGTGGCATGGACGGGAACGCTGTGCACCAACCCGCCCATGTGCTATATCTCGGTCAGACCCGAACGGCATTCCTACCCCATACTGAAGAAAAACATGGAGTTTGTCATCAACCTGACCACAAAGGATATGGCATACGCAACCGACTGGTGCGGCGTGCGCTCGGGAAAAGACTACAACAAGTTCCACGAAATGAAGCTCACGCCGGGAAAGGCGGCAATGGTAAGCGCACCCATCATCGAAGAGTCGCCGCTGTGCATTGAATGCCGGGTAAAAGAAATCCTTTCGCTCGGTTCGCACGACATGTTCATCGCCGATGTGGTGAACGTGAAGGCCGACGACAAATACCTGAACTCGGAAACGGGAAAGTTTGAACTGGCCGACTCGGGGCTGCTTGTCTATGTCCACGGAGGATACTACGAACTGGGCAAGAAGACAGGCAAGTTCGGCTGGTCGGTAGAAAAGAAAAAATAGCCTATGTGGAAGAGTCTGACTCTCATCATCTTCTGTGCGGGAATGCTGATTGCGGAAACCTTGCAGGCACAACGCATTTCCACACCGATGGTGACCCTCAAGAAACCACGCTTCAACGTGGGAGTAAGAGCGGGGTTCAACTCTTCCATGTTTTTTACCGACCGTTTCACCATCAACGGAGAAGAGCTGGAAGGAATGCAGAACAACTACAAAGTGGGCTACTTCGCATCCGTCTTCTGCCGCTTCAACATGAAGAAACACCACTTCATCCAGCCGGAGATTTCGTACAACGTACTGCTGGGAAGTATCTCAATCCCCTATACGCTTGCAAACTCTTCGCTGATCGAAGAAAGCGCGCTCATCAAAAGCCGGGCGACGACAATCGACATCCCTCTGCTCTACGGCTATAAATTTGTCGACATTCATCCCTACGGAATGGCTTTCATGGTAGGGCCGAAAGTGGGATGGGTATGGAAAGAGCATTGCGAGAACACGTATTCAGGTTTCTATCAGAAAGGCATACACGAAACGGTGGGACCGGTAAGATACAGTGCCGTAGCCGCATTCGCCGTCAACATATCAAACATATTCATCGACTTCAGATACGAGGTCGGGCTGCACAATGTGACCGAATCAATCGGATACGACAGTTCTGCCACCGAGGAGCCGTATAACCAGGCAGAAATGAAGATAAAGCGGAGATTGAACGTACTGAGCTTTTCAGTCGGAATCATTTTCTGACAATTCAAATCCAAAAACATTTATAATCATGAAAAAAGACGACGCTATTTTTGACATCATCGAAAAAGAGCACCAGCGGCAGTTGAAGGGTATCGAACTGATCGCTTCGGAGAATTTTGTAAGCGACCAGGTCATGCAGGCCATGGGGTCGTGCCTGACCAACAAATATGCAGAAGGCTATCCGGGCAAACGCTACTACGGAGGATGCGAAGTGGTAGACCAGAGCGAACAGCTGGCCATCGACCGCCTGAAACAGATTTTCGGCGCGGAATGGGCCAACGTACAGCCCCACTCGGGCGCACAGGCTAATGCCGCTGTGTTCCTAGCCGTACTGAATCCGGGCGACAAGTTCATGGGATTGAACCTGGCACACGGAGGACATCTTTCGCACGGCTCGGCCGTAAACACATCCGGCATTCTCTACACGCCGTGCGAATACAACCTGAACAAAGAAACCGGACGGGTAGACTACGACCAGATGGAAGAAATCGCCCTGCGCGAACGCCCGAAACTGATTGTCGGAGGCGGATCGGCCTACTCGCGCGAATGGGACTACAGGCGCATGCGTGAAATCGCCGACAAGGTGGGCGCGCTGCTCATGATCGACATGGCTCATCCTGCCGGTCTGATTGCTGCCGGACTGCTCGACAATCCGGTAAAATATGCGCACATCGTGACTTCTACCACACACAAGACGCTTCGCGGTCCGCGCGGAGGTGTCATCATGATGGGCAAAGACTTCCCCAATCCATGGGGAAAGAAAACGCCGAAAGGTGAAATCAAGATGATGTCGCAGCTGCTCGACTCTGCCGTATTCCCCGGCATACAGGGAGGCCCGCTCGAGCATGTCATCGCAGCCAAAGCTGTAGCATTCTACGAATGTCTGCAACCGGAATACAAGGAATACCAGAAACAGGTGCAGAAGAACGCGCGCGTATTGGCACAGGCACTGATGGACAGAGGGTTCACCATCGTTTCGGGCGGCACGGACAACCACTCAATGCTGGTAGACCTCCGCACAAAATATCCGGATCTGACCGGGAAGGTGGCAGAAAAAGCGCTGGTAAGCGCAGACATCACGGTCAACAAGAATATGGTTCCGTTTGATACCCGTTCGGCATTCCAGACTTCCGGCATCCGGCTGGGAACTCCCGCAATCACTACCCGCGGAGCCAAAGAGGACTTGATGTATGAAATCGCCGAAATGATCGAAACGGTTCTCTCGAATGTAGACAACGAGGAAATAATTTCTTCAGTTCGTCACCGTGTGAACGAAACAATGAAGGGCTATCCGTTGTTTGCATACTAGAAAACAGCTTAACTAAAATAAGAAAACATTATGAACAAAATGACTTCAATGGCTATCCTACTGAGCGGATGCTTGGTGCTTAGCGGATGTGGAATGACAAACACGGGTAAAGGCGGACTGATTGGTGCAGGCAGCGGCGCCGCACTGGGAGCTGCACTCGGCGGCATATTCGGACACGGCAAAGGAGCGGCAATCGGTGCTGCCGTAGGCGGTGCTGTCGGTGCAGGCGCAGGCGTGCTGATCGGCAAGAAAATGGACAAGGCAGCAGCCGAAGCTGAAAAGATTGAAGGGGCACAAGTGGAAATGGTTACGGACAACAACAACCTGCAAGCCGTAAAGGTAACTTTTGACTCCGGCATTCTTTTCCCTACAAGCAGTGCCACACTCAGCTCATCGGCCAAAGCCGCATTGAGCAAGTTTGCCAACAATGTGCTCAACCAGAACCGCGACATGGACGTATCCATCTACGGATATACCGACAATACGGGATGGAAAAACTCAACGGCAGAACAGAGCGCACAGAAGAATCTGAACCTCTCGCAGGAACGCGCACAGAGCGTATCAAGCTACCTGCTGGGATGCGGCGTTTCTCCCAACCAGCTGAAATCTGTAGAGGGAATGGGCGAAGCCAACCCGGTTGCTGACAACTCGACTGAAGCCGGACGGCAGGAAAACCGCCGCGTTGAAGTTTTCATGTATGCCAGCCAGCAGATGATCCAGCAAGCAGAAGCCGGCACGCTGCAATAAAAGACTTTGCCGCAGAAGGCGACAGAGGCGAGCATACGCGCCTCCCGCCTTCTGCGGCAATCTCATGTATCAAGAATCAGAGGATTCTTCTCCTTTCAGAATAGGAAGTGTAATCCGAAACTTTACGGCAAGCACACGCGCAAGAAAGACGGTTGTTCCGCCTATTATCTGCGACACATACGACTCCAGACCTTCTATCAGGCAAATCCAATAGACCAGACCGCCTATCACGCAAGCCATGGCATAAATCTCCTTGCGGAAAATCAGCGGAATCTCATTGATAAAGATGTCACGCAGCACACCGCCGGCAGCACCTGTTATGCTTCCCATCATGATCGCGATCCAGAAAGGATACCCCAACGAATAGGCCTTGCTGAAACCTACTACGGTGAACAGAGCCAGACCGATGGTGTCAAAAATGAAGAAGGTGTTGTTCAGCCGGATAACATAACGCCCGAAAAGTATCACAAAGCCCATCGCAAGGGCCGTACAGATAAGATACATCGGATCAATCATCCACGCCGGTGTCACGTCAAGCAACAAGTCGCGTATCGTTCCGCCACCGATGGCCGTAACCAGTCCCACGACATATGCGCCGAACCAGTCGAACCGCTTGGCAGAAGCCAGCCGGATGCCGCTGATGGCAAAAGCAAACGTCCCGACAAAATCGAGAATCGTTACAAACGAAGGAATGTGAAAAAAGTCCATATATTCAAATTACTGTTTTTTTACTGTTCATTTCTGCCTGCACCACCTCCGGCTGTCCGACCGCGGATGCAGAATTTTCCGGTACAGCCGCACGCAGCCATGCAATTCGCCCGCAAAGATAATCATAAATCAAATATACAACAGATTTTGGTTTCCATTTATCACGCGCCAATGCCAGCCGCACAATACCAATAATCACCAATAAACTACCAAATATGACCATTCGGCCGCCAATGCCGGCTCCGATCTTTGCAAGAAAGAAATATAAATGTAAATTTGTGCATTCAAGAATCACAAAATTTACAGCCAATGAAAAACATCGCCTTATTAAGCGGGGCAGCAGCATTAGTGTTCCTGACAGGAGCATGCCAGAACAGGAAAGATGTGCGGACCCCAAAGTACAACATCGTCTACATCATGACAGACGACCACACGGCTCAAATGATGAGCTGCTACGGTTCGCCTTATGCCGAAACGCCCAATCTCGACCGCATCGCCAACGAAGGCGTGCGATTCACGAACAGCTTCGTAGCCAACTCACTGAGCGGCCCCAGCCGTGCATGTATGCTTACAGGAAAGCACTCGTGCGCAAACAAATTCTTTGACAACACGACCTGCGTATTCGACAGTTCGCAGCAAACCTTCCCCAAGCTCCTGCAAAAAGCGGGATACCAAACAGCCGTCATCGGCAAATGGCACCTGGAGAGTCTTCCGTCAGGGTTCGACTATTGGGAAGTCGTGCCGGGACAAGGAAGCTATTACAACCCGGACTTCATAACGCAAGACAACGATACAATCCAGAAGCATGGCTACATAACAAACCTGATCACTGATGACGCCATCGACTGGATGGAAAACAAGAGGGACAAGGACAGGCCGTTCTGCCTGCTGATCCACCACAAGGCAATCCACAGAAACTGGATGGCCGACACCTGCAACCTGGCTTTATACGAAGACAAGACTTTCCCTCTGCCCGATAACTTCTACGATGATTATGAAGGACGTCCCGCAGCGGCTGCACAGGAAATGAGCATAGTCAAAGACATGGATCTGATCTATGACCTGAAAATGCTCCGTCCCGACAAGAACAGCATCCTGAAAGCGACCTATGAATCGTTTCTGGGACGCATGGACAAAGCACAGCGCGCAGCCTGGGACAAGTTCTACGATCCGATTATCAAAGATTTCTACAAACAGAACCTCTCGGGAAAGGAACTTGCCAACTGGAAGTACCAGCGGTATATGCGCGACTATATGAAAACCGTCAAATCGCTCGACGACAATGTGGGGCGTGTGCTTGACTATCTCGAAAAAAACGGACTGCTGGAAAACACGTTGGTTGTCTACACTTCCGACCAAGGGTTCTATATGGGCGAGCACGGATGGTTCGACAAACGCTTCATGTATGAAGAGTCAATGCATACCCCGCTGATTATGAGGCTTCCGAAAGACTTTACACGCAAAGGGGACATCACGGAACTGGTGCAGAACATTGACTACGCTCCTACTTTCCTCGAACTGGCAGGCGCTCCCGTTCCGGAAGACATTCAGGGTGAATCGTTGCTTCCGCTGCTGAAAGGAGAAAAGCCCGAAAACTGGCGCAAGGCACTGTATTACCATTTCTATGAGTACCCTGCAGAACATATGGTGAAACGCCATTACGGTGTACGGACAGAACGCTACAAACTCATCCATTTCTACAATGACATCGACTGGTGGGAACTGTATGATCTGGCAAAGGATTCATCAGAAATGCACAACCTTTACGGACAGAAGGAATACGAACCGATTGCAAACGAACTGAAAGAAGAGCTGAAACGCTTGCAGGAACAATACAATGACCCGGTCCGCTTTTCTCCCGACAGGGACAAGGAGTAACCTTGACCTGAAGCGATATTCTTCTGAATGAGTCCCAAAGCGAAAGCCGGCATTCAGAGCCATCAACCTGGCCTAATGCCGGCTTTCGCCTGCTTTTTCCCCAACCAGCCTCAGAGCCTGAATTTTCCGGTCAAGCAATATTATACCCAGATTCTTAAGCCAGCAAAAGACATCCCTATACAGGTCACTCCTTGCCTTTGGCAAACTGCTCCTTATACTCCGTAGGCGTGCATCCTGTATACTGCTTGAATGTGGTACTGAAATAGCGCGCAGTAGAAAATCCCGTAACATCTGCTATTTCTGCAAAAGACATGTCGGTAGTCTTTATCAGCACAATTGCCTTTTCCAGCTTGATCTTGTTGATATAGTCGTTCAGCCCCATTCCGGCAACAGCCTTCAGCTTGTTGTACAAAGAAGTGCGGCTCAAGCCGATTTCCTGACAGATGAAAGGGACTCCCAGCTCCGGATTGTTGAGGTTTTCGTTGATAGTCTTGTTCAGTTTCAGCAGGAAATTCTCATCAACGGCACTGAATGCCGCCTCTTTAGGCTCCGGCAGAAATGCAGACTGCGAATACCTCTGCCTGATGTCTTCCTTAAGCTTCAGCTTGCTTCTCAGTATTTCAAGCAATGTTTCCACCTCAAAAGGCTTCGGGACATAGGCGTTGGCTCCCATCTTATAGCCCGCCTGCAAGCTCTGCTCTTCGTTGCGGGCGGTCAGAAGCACAACAGGAATATGGCTGTAATCAATATTCGACTTGATATACCTGCAAAGCTCATACCCGTTCATTTTAGGCATCATGATGTCGCTGACCACAATGTCCGGAAGATATTTCTTTAAAATCTTCACAGCTTCCTCACCGTCGGAAGCCGAATAGACCTCCTTGAAACAGCCCGCCAGCGATTCCTTCAAGAAATCAAGCAGTTCATCGCTGTCATCAACAACCAGCACCGTATATTTCTTCGTATCGATGCTGCTTTCATTATTGCTCACCAGCTTTTCTTCCGTGTCATTGAACAGTTCGTTAAGATAAGGCTTGGACTCACACGAAACCTTTTCCGGCTGCAAGTCAGAAGGCAGTTCAAAATAGAATGTGGCTCCTTTCCCCACATTGTCAGAAGCGCCTATTTTTCCCTTGTGAAGCTCCACAAGAACTTTGGCGTAAGACAGTCCGATTCCTGTACCCGTACGTTCCTCGTTCCCCTGATAGAATCTGACAAAAAGTTTGTTCAAATCAACGCCTTGCAACCCCATTCCTTCATCAGACACAGAAATGCGCACCTTTCCGTCCTCCGCCAGTCGTGAAGCCACCCGGATCGTGCCTCCTTCCGGACTGTGCTTGATGGCGTTCATCAGGAAATTGGTCAGAACGATTGTACACTTCTCCTTGTCAAAGCAAACGGCCCGGATCTGGGGATCGAGTTCCGTAACAATTTGAATCCCTCTTGCCTTTCCTTCATCGTAAAAGTCGCCGACCGTATTTTCAATCCATTCGTTCATCGGATAAAGCTCGAAGTGCATGTTGCTTGTCCCGGTTTCCATCTTCCGCAAGTCAAGCACCATATCTATCAGTTCCTTCATCTTCTCCGACTGGCGATAGATTCTGCCAAGAGGAAGAAAATCAGGATTCTGAGGCGACATGTTTTGCAGAATCCGCTTCAAGGGGGCATGAATCAGAGTCAAAGGAGTACGCAGCTCATGACTGATATTGATAAGGAAACGCACTTTCTGCTCATAAATATCTTTTTCTTTTTCTTTCATCGCAAGTTTCAGCCGGTTGGTCTTTTTCCGGTAATACATTCCCGAAACCGCAAAAATCAAAGCAATCAGCAGCAAAGGGGCAACCAGTTTGAACACCCATGTCCGATACCAGGGAGGAAGCGCATCAACGGTAAGCAACAGTCTTGGATCCGTCCACTCTCCGTTCTGTCTGTTGCAGGAAACGAAAATCTTATGCTCTCCCGGAGGCAGCAGACGCAGGCTTATCTCCGGGCTGGCAGACTCAAAGTTCTGTATTCCGTCAGCATTCTGCATCGTAAGTCTGTACAGCCTTTCTCTGAAAATATCTTTCTCTTCAGACATGACAAACAGCGACAAGGCCTTGCTTCCCCAAGGATAATTGACACGCGGATTTCCGTCCCAACTGATATTCTTTATCGGAACCCCATCTATCTGTACGCCGGTCAGCCTTATCAAAGGCTTGTCGGTTTCGTCAAACGAGAAGAAACGGCTTATATGCAGCAGTCCCCTGATGCCGCCCAAGTAGATGTCGCCGTCATTGTCACGCAACATCGGCTTTCCCAGGTATTCATTATGCGCCACTCCGTCGGACTCCCCCAACATGGAAAAACGTTTTTCCTTCAGAAAGTAAACATAAAGATTATTGTTCGCGCCGATCCATAAGCGGTCCGAGCCGTCGCGTATCACACTGTTCACTCCCCGGAAAGCCTCAGTGTA
>JABLTQ010080030.1_pt1 | contig 26481 bp, 19 predicted proteins | sample 7160101 | NCBI WGS metagenome assembly JABLTQ01 (sample SAMN14651228, study PRJNA627086) | human gut metagenome | isolation source: feces | host: Homo sapiens
CGAAAATTCCTTCAGCCTCTCTGTATGCTGTTTCTGAAGAAAAATTGACCCAGTTGCTCTATCACCGTTTCAAGACTTTCAACGGCGACAAGAGCAAAGGTTTGATTATCTTCCCCTGCGAGCTGATTTTCTTGAACGGACACAAACTAAAAGAGTGCATCTATCAGTACATTGATTTGTGGAACCTGGGTGAAGAGTTCAAGACTTGGTTTGAAGAGGCTTGCGGTGTATATGCTACTCTCGTTGACCGTATTGTTCCGGGATTCCCGCGTAAAGACATTGATGCCATCAAAGAAAAGTTGCAATATGATGACAATATGGTGGTTCAAGCTGAAATCTTCCACTTGTGGGTGATTGAGGCTCCTCAGGAGATTGCTAAAGAATTCCCCGCCGACAAGGCTGGCTTGAACGTACTCTTCGTTCCGTCTGAAGCTCCGTATCATGAAAGAAAGGTTTGCTTGCTCAATGGCCCGCACACTGTTCTTTCTCCGGTAGCTTATCTCTCTGGCATCAATATTGTACGTGATGCTTGTCAGCATGAGGTGGTAGGCAAGTACATTGACAAGGTTATGTTCCATGAATTGATGGAGACTTTGAACCTTCCGAAAGAGGAACTTCAGAAGTTTGCTAAAGACGTATTGGAGCGCTTCAACAACCCGTTTGTTGATCACCAGGTGACTTCCATCATGCTGAACTCATTCCCGAAATTTGAAACTCGTGACCTCCCCGGTCTGAAGACTTATCTGCAACGTAAGGGTGAGTTGCCTAAGGGACTGGTATTGGGCTTGTCTGCTATCATTACCTATTATAAAGGTGGCAAACGTGCTGATGGTGCTGAAATTGTTCCGAATGACGCACCGGAAATTATGCAATTGTTGAAAGACCTGTGGGCAACCGGTGATACTCGTAAGGTAGCCGAAGGTGTACTTGGCGCAACTTCTATCTGGAATGAAGACTTGAATCAAATTCCCGGCTTGACCGATATGGTGGTTGCTTTCTTGAATTCTATCCAGGAAAAGGGTATGCTGGAGACTGTAAAGTCTATCCTCTAATAGATTAGGATTAGAAATTAACGGATAAGCTCCTGTTGCAAATGTGTCTTTGGCGCATGTGTACAGGAGCTTTTTCTTTATACTTTCTGATAAAAGGGAGAACAGGTATACGAACATGGGGTAACTCTCATTATTTTGAAGATGCCAATATGGAATACATCAGACCTATCTACACCCCCGAAAGAATCACAAGCCTTCAACCAGGCGAAATATTCGTGTTTGGCAGCAACCTGCAGGGAATGCACGGCGGAGGAGCGGCCCGCATGGCATACGAAAAGTTCGGTGCCATCTGGGGCAAAGGCGTTGGGCTACAAGGGCAATCTTACGCCATACCGACCATGCAAGGTGGCGTGGAAACCATCCGTCCCTATGTGGAGGAGTTCATTGCTTTTGCCAAGGAACATAAGGAGCTGACCTTTCTGGTGACTCCCATCGGTTGTGGAATTGCCGGATTCAAGACAGAGGACATCGCTCCCTTATTCAAAGAAGCGATAGTGGAAGAGAACATTGTGTTGCCGGAATCGTTTGAGGAGGTCATCATGCAAATCCGTCCGCTAAGCAAGGCTGCCATAGATGTGCTGGCAAAACGGATGCAAGCAAGGAATCCCTATTCCGCAGGTACGCTTTCTCACGGTATTTGGGAACATCAGCACTATTTTGAACTTTTGTGGAATAGTTATGACCATTATGACTGGCACGAGCATTTTGAAAAGTACGGCCTGCACAAAGACTTTGAAAGAGGAGTGGTGCTGACTGATGATCTCATGCACCAACCGGTTAATAAAGAATGGATGTTCAGTATGTATATGTCGGCAGAGTTCCCATCGCAGAAGCTGATGCTGCTGGAACAGTGCCATTATTATAAAGGAGAAAGGTTGTGTCCTTTTCATCCACATAGGAAGGCCATGTTATTTGCGTATGAACGATGTTGGGTGAAGTTCAATCTATTTCCGCAAGAGCATCCCCATATAGAAGAGGATTTGGATTATTACAATCACGAAGGAAATTGTGCAGGCACATGCCCCCCAATGTGACGCTGAGCTGCAAAACCTGCAAAAGCAATTAAAGGAGAAAGGCATTGAGAATATTGAACTTGACCGGCAGATGGAGGAAATGGTGAGAAACCTCAATCCAGGCGGTGATACGGACAACAACCTCATTGACCTAGGCGATGTCGCTCCATCCGAATATGATGACAAAATAGAATTTACAGAAGGGATGCCTGTACCGCCTCCTGCAGGAATGTTCAATTTTCCTGAACCCAAAAAGAGAAGGGTATTTTTCAAGGAATGTGCCGTTGCCGGCTGGAACTTCCACCATCCCGAAGACTTTTGGGACGAGTTGTACGAAGGTGCGAAACTTGTCTTACTCCGCGAACGTGCCAATAAGCACGACTGTAATGCTGTGGCCGTGGCATTGGCTGAGGATATAGGCGGTGATGTGGAAGACTTTGATTGCATCATCGGCTATGTACCACGCAAGGAAAACGAAATGATTGCCAACATGATGGATATGGGATGGGGTGATGCTTTCACTGCGGAACTTACCACTGTCAAGAATAGTGGTGCATACGATGAACGCTTGCGCATGACCATCTATATTAAGAGTAAGGAGGACAGTATGGAAAGCTGGTTTATACAAAAGGTGAACAGCAATTTCTCCAAAGACCTTATGCAATTTCTTTATCAAGATGGTGTCATACGTTTCCGCTGGGGTGGATTTCCTCCTTGGAAAAGAGATTTGCCCCGAAAAGGTGACAAAGTCGTATTCATCCACAAACGCGAGGCGGATGCTGAACTCTATCTGATGCACACGATTGCCATAGGCGAGGATGCCATACCTTTTTTGGAGGACCCGGAAGAGGAAATGGACATGGTAGATAACTGCGCACCGTATGTATTGACGTTGGTAAAAGGCCCGGTTATAGTTAATCTGCAGGAGTTGGACTTTTTGAACAGTTGTGAAATCGATTCTTACCAACCAGAAGGAAAACTGCCTGGAAATTGTATTGACAAATTGAAAGAGTTGTTTTTTACACACATGATTATTATGTAGAATGTACAGCCGCCTAAAAACGACTTAGGCTGTAAGCTTCTTTATAATGAGAGACTTACAGCCTAAGCTAATGTCTAAGAGACTCTTAGATCGTATCTTCAACCGCTGCCGAAATGGCGGCGATGCCATCACATTTATCATGGAGAAAGAGAACCTTTCCTTCATGGAAGCCATCGAGTTCCTGGCCAGACGGCACAATATTACTATTGAGTATGTGGAAGAGCAGGACAAGGAGATAGTTACAAAAAATCGGCACAAAGAAATGCTGCTTGCTACGCTCGGCTATGTACAAGACTTCTTTATAAGTAGTCTGCTGGCACCAGACAATGATGAAAGCCGCCTTGCCCGTGAATATGCTTACGGAAGATGGCCGGAAGAGTTCTGTTCGGTCGCAGGCATCGGGTACGCGCCGCGTGACGGAGGTGCGTTCATGGAGTTCTGCCGGACAAAAGGACTGGACGAGGATGTACTTTTTGAGCTGGGGCTGCTCCGGCGCGGAGATGACGGTCGTATGTATACCATGTTCAGACACAGGATAATGATTCCCATACGCAACAGATGGGGGCGCATCATCGCTTATACCGCCCGTTACATCGGGAACAATCCGAAAGCACCGAAATACATCAATTCGCCAAACAGTGCGATCTATGCCAAGGGAGAATGTCTGTTCGGCATAGACCGGGCGAGTCGGGAACGCAATGCGGAATACTTCATCATCGTGGAGGGTGCACCTGACGTGTTGCGTATGCGGTCAATCGGCTACGACAATACCGTGGCCGCATTGGGAACGGCATGGACGGACAGCCAGCTTGAGCGGCTGAAAAAGTACATCACTTCATTATGCTTCATCCCTGATTCCGATGTCAGTGAAGGAAAGCCCTTCGGGCCGGGATTTGAGGCGGTCATGGCAAACGGGATGGCCGCTGTCAGGAAAGGCTTCCATGTAACCGTCAGGGAACTGCCGTTTGCCGAAATCCCCGACGGTGAAAACGGCTGGAATGTGAAACCCGGAAAGAATGATGCCGACAGTTTCATTCATAGTCGGGAGGATTACACCTCATTGAAAGAAAGGCTGTTTATTGTCTGGCTGGCACAGAAAAGCTTTCTTGTTGCGGACTCTTTGATGGAAGAACGGAAATGCGTGTCAGAGATAGCCGACCTGATGCGCTATGTGAAAGACCAGCTGGTGTTTAACCAGTGTATTGACGAACTGGCCAAAATCTACGGAAAAGCCAAATTGTGGCGTGATGCCGTAACGCAAGCCCGTGGAGAGGCGCGGAAAAGGCAGGACAAACTTACGCCAATGGACGAGAGACAGCGTGAAGTGGAACTGCTTCGCCAGCATGGGCTGTTCATCAGGGAGAACTGTTATTACGCCACCGGGGATGACGATGAGGAGCCGTCAAGGATTTCCAACTTCATCATGGAACCGCTGTTTCACATCGAGGACGAGAACAACGACACACGCATCTTCCGTATGCGTAACACCTATAATATATGCCGTGTCATTGAGCTGAGGGAATCCGAATTGTGTTCGCTAAACAGCTTCCAGCAGAAGGTCGGCTCCGTGGGCAACTATGTGTGGTTGGCAAAAATCGACAAGCTCAACCGTGTCAAGGAGTACTTGTACTCCCAAACCGATACAGCGGAACGGGTGCGCAAATTAGGATGGAACGCCACAGAAGGTTTCTTCGCCTTTGGGAATGGACTTCTTGTCAATGGAAAATTTCAAGCTGTGGATGACCTCGGCATTGTCCGTGACATCAACGGAAAGGCGTACTATATTCCTGCCATGTCCAAAATCTACATTCATAACCCGGAGATTTTCCAGTTTGAACGTCTGATGGTACACGAGAACCGCAACGGCATAAAGCTATACGATTATGTGAAACAACTGATGGAGGTATTCGGCGAGAACGCTACCGTTGCTTTCTGCTACCTGCTTTCCACTTTGTTCCGTGACATCGTTTTCAAACGGACACGCCATTTCCCCATTCTCAACCTATTCGGCGAGAAGGGAACAGGAAAGACAACGCTTGCCACTTCATTGCAGGCGTTTTTCCTGCACGGCGTTGACCCTCCCAATCTCGGTGTCACTTCCGTACCGGCTATGAACGACCGGGTTTCACAGGCTGTCAATACACTCGTGGTGCTTGACGAGTACAAGAACGACCTTGACATCCGTAAGATAGCCTATCTGAAAGGGCTTTGGGGAGGCGGTGGCCAGACAAAGAAGAACACGGGTACGGACGGCATGGCGGCACAGACCATTGTCAGTACAGGTGTGGTGCTTTGCGGACAAGACAAGCCCACGCAGGATATGGCACTCTACACCCGTGTCCTGTTTCTCGCCTTTACCAAGACATCGTTCAGCCAAAAGGAGAAAAGCCGCTATGAGGATTTGGTAGCCCTGTGCAACTTGGGACTGACACACCTGACCATAGAGATACTGAATTATCGGGAGTTGTTCGAGAAGAACTTTTCGGACACCTATTCCATCGTAAAACGAGAACTGGGCACCAAGATGGAAGATGAAACGATACATGACCGTATTTTCGGCAACTGGGTGATTCCTTTGGCCACGTTCCGCACGTTGGAGACAGTGCTGGATGTGCCTTTCAGCTATACTGATCTGTTCGATACCGCCGTCAAGGGAATGCGCGTCCAGAACGAACTTGCCCAAGAAAGTTCTGAGGTCGCCGACTTCTGGAACATGCTGCAAGGCTTCCAGACGATGGGTAAGTGCGTAGAGAAAGCGCATTACCGTATCCGTTACCTGAAGAGTTTCCGTCCGTTGGCTGCTAAGGAAGAAATCGAGTTCATGGAGGCCCGCCCCATTCTTTACCTGAATATGGCAGCCGTGGCCTCCCTGTTCAATAGCCGTAACCAAAATGCCACGGCCAACCGCTCCAACTGGTCAACCATCATGTCCTACCTCAAATCGCATCCGTCATTCCTTGGGCTGAAGCAGGACAGGTTCACCATACTCCTGCCAAATGGTCTGCCGGATTACACGATAGAGGTGTCAGGCGGCCAACAGCTCAAGAAAGTCAAGGTCAACCGTCCGAAAGCGTTGTGTTTCGACTACTTACAGTTGAAGGATATGTTTGGGCTTGACCTTGAAACGGAAATGGTTCAAGACGAAATGGATTTAGCAAATGAGGTCTCATGAAATGAAACAGTTCATTATTCCTCATCTTGCTTTATGATCCATGAACCGTCTTTGCGACCGCCTTCCCTTGATATGATGCCTAATTCTTGAAAAGTTGTAATGTCACATTTGTCTTTAGGGACATTTCAGATATGGATAGGCCTTTATTCTCACGGATTAAATCTAACGTAATTATCTGACGTTCAGTTATTTCTTTCGTGACATCTTTCGTGATATGCTTTTGTCTTCCAATATGTAAGATAAGTTTTACCAGTATAAGCTCAGATTGTTTACCGCAAAATATCCGGTTGGCCCAATGCTGAATAGTTCAAACTAAGGAAATAAATCAATTTAGTAGATATGAAAATCCAGCTATCTTTACCAAATGCGGAAGAAAACCTGTATATTTGCAAAAAATCAGCAAATAACAAGGTTAAATATATGATTCTCGAATTTTGTGTCAGCAATTTCCTGTCCATAAAGGATGAACTTAAACTATCCTTCGTGGCCACTACCCTAAAGGAATCCCTTTCGGAACCTAATGATGTCATTCCGCTTTCCGACATGGGATTGTCACTCGTGCGCAGTGCGGTGATTTACGGGGCGAACGCTTCAGGAAAAACGAATGTATTGAAGGCCATCGCTTTTTACAAGCGTTTCATCATGGATTCGTTCAAGAACAGCCAGGCTGGCGAAAGCATAGACGTGGAGAACTTCCGCCTGAACATTTCCACCGCCCATGAGCCGACCACGATGGAGGCCACCTTCGCCGTCGGTGAATACATCTACCGTTACGGCTTTGAGGTAGCCCCCAAAGCTATACATGCCGAATGGCTTTACCGCCGTATGAACAGGAAACGTGCCAAAGAGGTAGAGATATTCTACCGCGAAGGGGAAACAACCACCGTTCATGCCAAAAGCCCATTGATACAGGATTTGGTCAACAAGAAAATGGTTCGCGGCAACGCGCTTCTTCTCTCTACTGCTGCCCAGTTCAACGAAACGACCGCCGTCAATATCCTGCATTGGCTTGGCGACACACAAGTCCTGTTCTGTAGTGAGGACGAGAAAATGTGGTCGCAAGCCATCAGACATCTGGACGATGAAAAAATGCGTGAGCGTATTGTACGCTTCGCCAAGTACGCGGATTTGGGCATAGACAGCATAGCCAAGATTGACAACCGCATTGTGAGCAGCCATCGTCAGTACGATGATGAAGGAAAAGCGACCCATAATGTAGCCTTTTCGTTTAACGGAAACGAATCCGAGGGAACCATCAAATATTTCTCCTTGGCATATCCTATCATAGATGCGCTGGACAATGGCAAACGTCTGGTGGTGGATGAGCTTGACTCCAAACTCCATCCGTTGCTTGTGCGCAAGATTATCACGCTTTTCAACTCGGCGGAGACAAATCCCAAAGGAGCGCAACTGCTGTTTACCACTCATGACACGTTCCTGCTCAGTGCAGGTCTGTTCCGCAGAGACCAGGTATGGTTCACTCAAAAGGATAGTTTCGGCGCGACAGAAGCTTATTCGCTGGCCGAGTATAAAGTGCGTGGCAGTTCACCTTTCGAGCGGGATTACCTGCAAGGTAAGTTCGGTGCCACGCCCATTATAGGTGATATGGAAACAATATTTACGGCGGAGGGATGACCATGGGAAAGACAAAAAAGAAAGACCATCGTTCCGCTTCATTGACACGCCGCCAAAGCACGAGAGAAGTAAAGCAGTCGTTTCTCATCGTATGTGAAGGTGTCCGCACGGAACCGGATTATTTCAAGGCCTTCAGAATGACCGCCGCCACGGTAAAGGCGGTAGGCCAGGCAATGAACACGACCAGTCTTGTGAGCAAGGCCATTAGTATCCGTGACGCCGACCAAAAGAAGAAGCGGACTTATGACCAGTGCTGGGTAGTGTTCGACAAGGACGATTTTCCTGCAAAGGACTTCAATGAAGCCATTACACTGGCCGAAAAAAAAAACGGTTTCAAGGTGGCCTATAGCAACCAGGCGTTTGAATATTGGTTCCTGCTGCACTTCAATCTCTACAAAGGGGCGTTGCACAGGAACAGTTATGCCGACATGCTGTCAAGGCTTTCAGGAATACCCTATTCCAAGACGGAAGGATTCGGGGCTATTATGTATAACCGATTGCTCCACTTGCAGTCGCAGGCCATTAAGAATGCCTCTGCCGTTCTTGCCGATGTCTCACATGGTAATCCGGCTATGGAAGAATCTTCCACTACCGTACATCTGTTGGTAGAAGAATTGAACAAGTTTATCTGATTATGCTCGTTAAGGTCATCCTATGGATGGCCTTTATTTTATGGCATATTTCAAAATATAATCTGCACACATTTCAGGATTGACGTTGTTGACAAGATACAAGTTGCATCGTATCAGTTACTTGCATCAAAAACGATGCGTTGACAGACGTTGACAAGCGTTGACGCTTTTGAAAATCCTATGAATTTTGTAGCCAATGGTTGACAAAAACACACGTATCTATATTTATTCTTATTTCTATAAGAAAAAAAGATAAAGTATTGAATAATAAGCATTTCTGGTAAGCTGTATAATCAAGTTTGTACATTGGCTTTCTTGTCAACCTTGTCAACGCTAAAATATATATGCCTATCTGTTTTTTAGATTTTTGTCCCGTTGCCATTTCATGTAAAGATGATTACCTTTCTGAACAGACGGACACATATTCCCTGAAAATCCTACAAACTACGTGGTATTCCCATGTTTAACCTGTTTCATTTTGATTTTCGGCATTGTATCTTTAATGCCAAAACAAAGTGGATATGGATATATGCAAACATTTTTCAGAGATAAAGCCGGAACAGTCGTATTCGGTAAGCGATGCGGCGCGTTTCCTTGGCATACACCGATGTACCATCTATGATTACATTACCCATACGGAAAGGCCGTTGCCGTTCTTCCGGATGCAGGACAATCAGAGAATACAGTTCCGTGGTGACGACCTGATTGCCTATAAGATTGGCGGCCTACCGAAAAAAGGGCGTAAACGGAGATAGGGTGAAAATTTCATAGCCTGCCACACCAATGGAGATATGGCAGGCCATGTTTGTATTTGTGTTCAACTTGTCAAGTCCCTGACCGCTTCAAGCAGCTTACTGACCATACCTTCTGCCGCTTCCATGTCGGCCAGCACATCCTTCATTCGGTAGGGTGCGCCGTTTTTGCCGTGTCCGTTGCTGTCCAGCCACAGATAGGCTTCCGCATCTGCATCAAAACCCTCGTAATACTTCTTCCATGTCGTCGACCAGACTTTCAAGGCTGCGTCCTTGCATAGTGGCCGAAAAGAAGAAATCCTGTCCGGCAGGAGTGAATTGGGAAAACTCAAAGATGACGATATTCTTGTCCTGATGCTTCTCTGCATCCACATGCCATCCGTTTGTCTCTGCACATTGTATGACTTCTTTTATAATCTTGTTTCTTGTTCGCATGGTTATTGATGTTTTTGTCAGCCGTGGCACTCGGTTGATTGCACCACGGCTGACGGGTTGTCTAATCTTCAAATCTAGCTAGGAACTGCTGCAGACGGAAGTCCTGCAAGTTCTTTAACGGCGTAGGAGTAAAATTCTCTTGTTGCCTTACTTGTAGCTTACCCAAGCCTTGTGCCGTAAGGTCAAGTTCCACTTCCGACAATTCGTTAAGTGATATATAGCCGTATTCATCCTCTGCAAGTCCTACCACGATACCATAAAGGATGGTGTCGTTCCCTTCTTTCTCGCCTTCAAGAATGAACCAGCGTACCGCTCCAAGAGCGAAGGTAGCACGGCAAACCGCTTCTTTTCCCTTGCCGTCCTGGGAATAAAGGGGATAGCCTTCCAAGGCTTCCTCCAACTGTGGTGTCATCAGTCTGCTCATATCAGTCAAATTCTATTTCGTCGTCATACACTTCTATTTCCGCTCCGCTGCTGAACTGCACGATAAAGCCTTTTGCAGTCCTGCCCACAATCGTTCCGCGATGGTAGCCACGCCACGGTGTGACCAGTTCGCATTGCTGCCCGTATTCGGGAAAATCTGTTTCATACATAATTGAAAAGTTTTAGATGGTTGCTTGATAGTAAATTCTCAGTTCAGCGGAAACATTGTAGATGTAGCTGCCACAACGTACCAACAGGCAGTCCTTGCCGTAGTACAGCCGTTTCATGCCCCTGACGCTTCCGCTCTTGTGGAAGTTGGGAAAGCGGTCTATGCCCACACTCCGGCCTTGCTCGATAGTCATTCTTCTTGTCCGCATAAATCCTTGTTTTTAAGAGTTGGTGAAATCTGATACTTTTCCCTTTTGTGAAGCTCCTTTGAGCTTCTTGGCCGGGAATACCGTTTTACGTGCAAATGGCCACTGCGGACACAAGGGAGAATAAGGCAAGTATGAGGCCGGAGAGTGCGGACGGAATACCCCAATTTTGGAGGGACGAGAAAATTTGCGGAAGGCTTCCGTCAAGCCCTCCAGCCGAAAGCCCATGGCGGTGCTTGACATTTCTCCCGTCCGCAGTAGTTTTGCACGGTAAAACGTACCCGGCCAAGATGCCCAAAGGTGGCTAAGAAAAACTCCATAAAGCAAGTCCTATTCATAGGATAGCATCCCAGTCCAATCTGTTTTCCAAATACCGTTGCCATTGTGAGAGCCTGCGAAATGGAATGTAGTGGAGTCTTGCAGGCTCTCTCTGTGGCAACGGATTGGGACACCCAAACCGTTGTAAATTCCTATCAGACGAACTTACTTGGTGTCATTGATACGGAGTAAGTAGGATGGCTTTATGCATAAGACAGAAGAAGTCCGCAAAATGTTATTGAATGTAGTTTCGGGAAAAGGAACAAGAAGTAGCGAGTGGCAGATAATTGACGAAATTAGCATTTTCTTGATTGATTCAGATATTTCTTTCCAATATTAGAATGTTCTTGTAGTAATTTTATTATCTTTGTAGCCATATACATACTGATGCAATATGGAAAATAAAGACTTAAATCGGTTGAAGGTGGTGCTTGCCGAAAAAAAACGTACCAATAAATGGCTGGCAGAGCAGTTAGGCAAAGACCCGGCAACCATTTCAAAGTGGTGTACCAACAGTGCACAACCCAACTTGGAAACCCTCATCGAGATTGCCAAATGCCTCGGTGTGACAGTAAATGATTTAATACGCCAGGAATGATTTGTATGCAAAAGAACAATAGTCCATATACTTCCCTGACGGGATGCACGTTTCTCTATTATGAGTTCAAACGCATCCTTCCCGTCCTAATGAGTGCGGATGCTGAAAGGCTGTTGAAGGAAGAGGTTGAAAACAACCAGATCCTTCAAGTCAATTCCCGCACCTCGCGCCAGCGTTTTGCTGTGGAATTCAAGCGGCGTTATGCAGCCGTACCGGCACAATTCTGGAGAGAATGGCAGCATTGGAGCGAAGCAGGGCAAAGGGCTGGCCTGTTTTATGCCATCCTGAAAGCCTATAAGCTCGTATTTGACTTTCATGTCAATGTAGCCATGAAGAAGTGGAACTCCATTGACCATAAGCTCACGGCTGACGACATACAGATGGAGTTCAACGAAATCTCCGCGCACGATGCTTTTGTGGACGGCTGGTCAGCTGCCACGAAAAAGAAATGTGCCAGCTGCTATCTGACCATCCTGCGGCAGACCGGACTGCTGCAGGAGAAAACGGACGAGCTGACTCCGGTCAGGCCCTGTCCGGAAGAATCGGCTTATTACATCCATACGGGCGAGGAATGGTTTCTGGAAGCCTGTTTCCTTTATCCGTATGAGATTAACGAAATCAAATCCCATTTGCCATGAAGAGAATGACCGTAGACGAGTTGTATGAGTATCTTTGTTCGCCGCTGTTCCTCGATGAAAAGAGCGGCAACATCTTCTACAACTATTACATATACCAGTATCCTGCCAGCCAGGAATACGAGATGCGCCGGCAGATACAGGAGTTCAAGCAGAAGCTGGAGCGTCCCACCAACTTTGTCAACGCCCTGGTGTTGGATTTGTTCCGCGTGTTCTGCGAGTATCTCCAGAATGAGAAGTTCGGCGACACGTCGTTGCTGGAAGACACGTTCGAGGGCGACAGGCTCCATCCCGATATGGTGACCACGGAACTGACTTCGGAGGCGAACTCCGACAACTTCATCCGCTTTGTGCGCGATAAGATTGAAGCCCACATGGCTCTGAACGACGGCTACAACAAGCCTTACGTGTTCATCCACGGCATCGGCAAGATGTTCCCTTACCTGCGTACCAACGTGTTTCTCACCCGGTACGAGAAATACAATGATACCTCGCGGTATAAGATTATCCTCTTCTATCCGGGACATCAGGAGGGAAATTCCTTCAGTCTGTTCGACATACTGGAGGATTCCCACACCTACCGTGCCATCTTATTAGTCAACAAATAACGCTTCCGATATGAAATTCAAAGAACTATATTCAAAAGGTCTCGACCGCAAAGTGAATCCGGCTGTGTCGGCATCCGACCTCAGTGAAGATACCGTGATGACTGAAATCGTGGAATACGTGTTCACCGAAGAAATCGTCATCAACCTCTATGACATCCTGGTCAATATCCGCCAGAACCAAGGCAGCCACGTAGGCATTTGGATTAACGGCTATTTCGGTACGGGTAAGTCCCACTTCCTGAAATATGTCAGCTACTGCCTCAATGCCCATTACAGCGAAATGGCTTTCATGCGTCTGGAAGAAGCCATCGAGGAAATCATGCGCAATTCCAATGGCATGACCAAGCTCGACGACCACGGCGTTTCCCTTTCTGAAATCCAAGCGTTGAAGAAATGGTATTCCACGCAGGCCGATGTGCAGATGGTGATGTTCAACATCGGCGACGTACACGATGCCAACGCCAACCAGGCCCAGGCATTCACCACCATCTTCTGGAACCAGTTCAACGCGCAGCGTGGCTACAATTCGTTCAACCTCGCTTTGGCGCAGTATCTGGAAAAGGCGTTGGACGATGACGGCAAGTTCGGCGAGTTCAAGGATTATCTGAAATCCAAAGGTTATGATTGGGAACGTAACATCTCACGTTTTGCCGCCGGGCGGTTAGACCTGGCCTTACAGATGGCCAAAGAGGTAGACCCCACGCTGGCTACAGATGTTATTCGTACCAAAATTCTAAACAACGACATCAACGTATCTGTGGAATCGTTTGCGGCGGAGATGAAGGAATATATTGACGCCAAGCACAACCGCAACTTCCGCTTGCTCTTCTTTGTCGATGAGGTGAGCCAGTTCATTGGCGAGCACCGCGACCTCCTGCTACAACTCCAATCGCTTGTCAAGCGGTTGGAAGAAGTCTGCGAGTCGCGGGTATGGATAGCCTGCACCGCCCAACAGACACTGGAAGAGGTGGTGAGCCACGTGGGCGGCAGCACCACCAACCCGGAGGATGAGGTCGGAAAGATTCTCGGACGTTTCGAGGTACGCGCTTCCCTGCAAGGCACTTCGCCGGAATATATCACGCAGAAGCGTATCCTCGACAAGAAAGGCGAAGCGGAAGTGATGCTGGCCGACATGTATGCGAAGGACAAGGCCAAGCTCGACGCGCAGTTTGTCCTGCCCAGCACCTACAAGACCTATCGCGACAAGGACAACTTCGTGGCCTACTATCCGTTCGTACCCTATCAGTTCCAGCTCATCAAGAAGGTACTCGACTCCTTCGAGACCATGAACTATGTAGACAAGCAGGTGAAGGGCAACGAGCGTTCGCTCATCAACATTACCTATTCCATCGCCCGTGAGACGCAGGACATGGAGGTGGGTGAGTTCATCCCGTTCGATAAGTTCTTTGGCGCGATGGTGCAAGGCTCCATGCAGCACCTGGGGCAGCGGGCTTTCGAGAACGCACGCCAGGCGCTTGATGTCATTGAGGACGAGAAGAAACAGGCGTTCTACCGCCGCGTGGTCTATATCCTCTTTATGATATGTAACTTGAAGGAGGAGGACAAGCAGCAGTTCTCCGCCACCATCGACAATGTGGTCACCCTGCTCATGTCGAAAGTGGATGCCAGCAAGGCGGCCATCAAGCAGGAAGTGTCTGCCGTCCTGGCCTATCTCATCGACAAGGCCGTCATCCGGAAGGTGAAGACCGACGCGGGCAGCGAAATCTATGAGTTCTTCACCGAGGAAGAGTCGAAGGTGGCCCAGATTATCAAGAACCAGCAGGTGGACAGTAACACCTACAGCGACGAGCTGCGCAACATCTTCTTCGCCCATTTCGGCAATCCGTCCAACAAGGAGCAGTTCGCCACCCGTTCCTTCACGGTGGGCATCAGCATCGACGGACGGAATTATCTCAGCAACAACGCGGACATCCAAGTGGACTTCGTGACGACGGCCAACACAGACAACCCCGACCAGTATGCCTTCAGCCTGAACAACAGTCCGCAAGGCACCCACTTGGTGTTCTTCCTTTACCCGTTGTTCAAGGAGAACCAGGAACTCCGCGCCAATTTCCTTTACTACTGCCGGGTGCAACGGTTCGCCCAAGAGCCTGCCATCAGCGAGGAACGCCAGCGCACCAAGGAAATCTTCAAGCAACGTGCCAAGGAACTTTACGAAAAGGAAATCAAACCCCAGTTCCAGCAGATGCTCGACACCTGTCCCGTCATCTCCTGCGCCAATGCCCTCTCTCCTTCCGAGACGGGAACGGCACGGAAGGCTGAGCGTTACAAAACCCTCCTGGCTCGACACATGGAGACGCTTTATCCATTCGCCAAGCTCGCCGACAACAGGGAAGTGCCGCGCACTCACCCCGAACTGTCCACCAAAATACTTCGCCCGATAGATCCGGGTCTGCTTGTGACACCCACTGCAGCAGAGGAGAAGGTGAAGAACTGGCTCGACCGCCAGCCGCACGATGTCACTGTGGCCGATGCCTTGCGCCAGTTTGCCCGTGTGCCTTATGGCTGGAGCGACTTCGCCACCATCTATTTCCTGAACGAGTTGGTGCGCCGCCATCTCTATGCCTATAATTACATGGGCAACCCCAACGTGAGCCGTGAGGACACGGCCCGGAACATTGTGCGCGATGCCGCGAAGTTCACCGTAGAACGGGCCAAGGCCATCTCGCAGGAACTGCTCAACGCATTCATCGAGGCGTGGAAGCACATCTTCAACGTGGTCTCCGTGAAGGGCAGCAACGACAGCACGGAGCTGTTCCGGGCTTGCAAGGAGACCGATGACAGTGCACTCAACCAGCTATTGAAGAACTATCGCGACCTTTCACGTAAAATCAACGGATGCCCCTTCGCGCATACCATCGACGAGGCCATTATGCTGATGGAGCAATGGCTCACGGTGCGCGACCCTCAAAAGTTCTTCGAGACCATCATTGCCGCCCGTGACGAAGCCGCCTGTCTGTTCGACCGCTGCAAGAGCATCAACATGTTCTACGGCGAACAGTTCGACCGCTACAACGGGGTGTGCAAGTTCATTGATGACAACCGCGACAACTTCGATTTTCTTCCTGCTGAGGGACAAGAGGCTGTCGCCGCCCTGCGTGCCATCCACACAGATGAAGAACCCTGGACGAAGATGCCTGCCTACATCAAAATGAGGAAGGCCATAGAGACACAGCTGCAGCAGAAACGCAAGGAACTGGTGGAAACCGTCACCGCCCGCTACAACGCCGTGTTCGACGAACTGGAGAAGTATGCCGGAGAGATGCACGTGGCCCGCGACAAGTTTGCCCGTCGTGACAGTACCATTGCCCTGAATACCCGGACGAACAACTTTTACGCCCTGCAGGCCAATGCCGATACGTCGTCTTTCTACGAGGAACAGATGCACCGCATCAATGCCGCCATTCCTTCGAAGCCCTATACGCCTCCGACACCGCCTGCCAATGGAGGCGGCTCGGTACACGATGACGGCGGACAGCCAGTACCTCCACAGCCCAGGCCGCGTGTGCGGAAGATTGTCCGTTTGAACACGCACACCATCGAGCCGATGCACACCGAGGCCGATGTAGACCGCTACTTGCAGTCGCTCAAGGCGCAACTGATGCGGTATATCAATGAAGACAACGACATTATAGTAAGCTAAGCATGGAAACGAATAAACTGAAACGCTTCGCAACCGAAGCACGCAACATACTGATGCAGGGTGTGGCACATCGCTTCACCGCCCTCGGCTTCCAACCGGACGGCACACCCGTGGAAGAACCGCAACTATTAGGAGGCGGCGCTACCTTCATGGGCGACACCGTGTCAGAAGATTTCTACCACAAGTGGCAGTCACTGGCCGCCGCCATCCGTCGGCACGGACTGAAGGACGTGGCGGAGGAAGCCGCATACACATGGTTCAACCGCCTGATGGCCATCCGCATCATGACCAAGAACGGGCTGATACCGCCCGTATTGCAGTATGAGAGTCCCGGTGTCTATGTGCCGCTCATTGTGAGCGAGGCACGGCAGGGACGCTTGCCGCAGATGAACGAGGAAGAGCGGAGCAAGTTGATGTCGCTGCTCGACGACGACAGTCGGACGGCGGAACAGTTCAGCCTGCTCATCACGGCCTTCTGCCATGCCACGCCCATCCTCCACCGCTGCTTCGGTCATATCGCTGACTACACCGAGCTGCTGTTGCCGGCCAATATTCTGGCCGAGGGCGGTTTTGTAGACCTCATCAACCACACGGATTTTATCGCCGAGGAGGATTACCGCTCCAGCGAACTTATCGGCTGGCTCTACCAGTTCTACATCGCCGAGAAGAAGGACGAGGTGTTTGCCGCGAAGGGGAAATTCACCGCCAGCGAGATTCCTGCCGCCACGCAGATATTCACCCCAAACTGGATTGTGAAGTACATGGTGCAGAACACCGTGGGCCGCATCTACCTTGACAACAATCCCTACGAGACGGAAGTAGCGCAGGACTGGAAATATCTGGTGAATCCCTCCGAGCCTACCCCGGACGACCGCATCCTCCGTTACGGCGACCTGACCGACCTGCGCCTGGCCGACCTGGCCTGCGGTTCCGGCCACATTTTGGGCGAGATGTTCGACATGCTTTATACCTTATATATCAATGAGGGCTACAGCCGCCGTGAGGCCATCGAACACATCTTCCGCCGCAACCTGACGGGCATTGACATTGACACCCGCGCCAAGCAATTGGCGCAGTTCGCCCTGCTGCTGAAGGCTTGCCAGCGTGATGCCTCCTTTGCCGACTGCCATTGTATGCCCCGTGTGCTGGACATGCCGCAGCCTTATCCCGATAAGGAGCATCTGACCCGTGCGTTGGCCGATTATATCATGACGGACAACGGCGAGGCCATCGCGGAACTGGCCGATGCTGTATGCTTGATGGACGAGGCGGACAACTTGGGCAGCATCATGAAGTTCGGCCTCTCGGAGCGCACACGCAACATCCTTGCTGTCCGCACGGAGGAGTACGAACAGCAAACGATGCCCGGTGAGAGTGTAAGTGGCTTGCTGCCCTACATGCGTATCATTTTGGCATTGACGGAACGGTATCATGCTTTGGTGATGAATCCCCCCTATATGGGTGGTGGCAATATGAATGCCGTGTTGTCTAACTATGTGAAGAAGAACTACGAGGCGGGGAAGGCGGACTTGTTCTCTGTCTTTATGCAAGTGGCAGAGGAACGGCTGGCAGAGAACGGGAAGTATGGCATGATTAATATGCAAAGCTGGATGTTCCTTTCTTCGTTTGAGAAGTTGCGTACCCATTTGCTTGAGACCTTGCAGATAGACAATATGCTGCACTTGGGGCCTCGCACGTTCGATGAACTGTCGGGCGAGGTGGTGCAGAACACGGCTTTTGTTGTAACCCGTCATACGCCATACACCACAGGAACCTACTTCCGATTGGTGGATGGCAAGAGTTGTGGAGATAAGGAACGGATGTTTCTTGCCGGAGAGAATGGCTATTCCCACGTCTCCCAACAGAACTTCGAGAAGATTCCGGGATGCCCGATTGGGTATTGGGTGAGTGAGAAGATAATGCGGATTTTGTGTCATGATAATTCGAGGTTAGTTCTAAAAGCGAGACATGGATTACTTACAGGGAATGATGATTTATATTTAAGACATTGGTATGAAGTGCCCTTATGCTCAATTGGCATTCATTGTGCAAATTATGGCGACATACTAGATTCTAAAAGAACTTTCTTTCCGATGAACAAAGGCGGAGCATCAAGGAAATGGTATGGAAACAATTTAACTGTAATAAAGCTAAAGGGAAGTATACATAAATTCAATAATAATAAACTGAATGAAAAAGAATTGTTTTTCAAAGAGGGATTAACTTGGACAGAAATAGCAGAGACTCCTCAATTGAGATATTCAGCAGAAGGTATTCTCTTTGGGCATAAGGGTGCTATGGCTTTTTTTAAGGACCACAATAATTTGCTTACATATTGTGCTTATGCTAATACGAAGGTATTCAGAGAAATAAAGAAAGTCCTTTTTACTGGAATGAGTTATACCGCAGGGAATATAGAAAAAATGCCTTATATTGCCATCTCAAGTATAAAGCAAAATATTATAGACAAAATTGCAGAAGAAAACATCTCCATCAGCAAATCTGACTGGGACGCCCACGAAACCTCTTGGGACTTCAAGGAGAATGAACTCGTCCGGCTCAGCAAAGAGCAGGGCGAAGGTTCGCACCGCCTGTCCGACCTGATGGATGCCTACCGGGAGCATTGGACGGAGCAATTCCTCCAGCTTCATGCCAACGAGGAGGAGCTGAACCGCCAGTTTATCGAGATATACGGCCTGGAGGATGAACTGACGCCCGACGTGCCGCCGGAGGAAATCACCATCCTGCAACAGGGTGAAATAAGTATTGAAAACGAACAAATAGTTTGGCATGATGATGTAATTGTAAAACAGCTTATCAGCTATGCCGTAGGTTGTATGCTGGGCCGCTATTGTCTTGACAAACTCGGATTACACATCGCTTATCCTGAACCTACAGCTGAAGAAATAGCTGCTTATACCTTCAACGGGAAGCAATGGAGCATTGACGAGGACGGCATTTTGCCGTTGATGCCCAGCGATACAGACTTTGCAGATAATGCCACGGTGATGTTCAAGCGTTGGCTCGTGGTGGCCTTCGGCGAAGATACCTTGGTGGACAATCTTAACTGTGTGGAAGCCGCTTTGGGCAAGAGCCTTGACGACTATTTCGTGAAAGACTTCTGGAAAGACCACAAAAAGATGTACCAAAACCGCCCCATCTACTGGCTGTTCTCGTCAAAGAAAGGTGCTTTCCAATGCCTTGCCTACATGCACCGCATGAACGCCTACACGGCGGAGCGCATCCGCACGAAATACCTCCTTCCTCACATCGAGTGGCTGGTGCAGCAGCAAACAGAGATGGAAGCCAATGCCGCCAACCTCAATACCCGTGAGCGCAAGCAGTTAGACAGTATCACACGGCAGCTTGCAGAGTGTCGCGAGTATCACGACCGCCTGCACACCGTGGCCGACGAACAGATAGCTTTCGACTTGGACGATGGTGTGGTGGTGAACTATGGGAAGTTTGGGGATGTGTTGAGAAGTATTAAGTAATAGGTGTAAGTGATTAAGTGATATGACGACAGAAGATATATTCCAACTCAGGAACCGGGGTGAGGTGAGCAAGGTACAGTTTAAGGAACGTATTTTGGATAAATACGACATAGGTTGCGAATTGGTTGCCATGAGTAACTTTCGTGGAGGCCAGCTTGTGATTGGCATCAACGACAAAACAGGAGAATTTAATCCTTTGTCGTATGCCGAAGTGCAGGAAACGACCAACTTGCTCGGCAATATCGCTTCGGAGAATGTAGTCCCAAGCATCTTGCTCGATATTGACACGGCTCAAGTGGAAGACGGCAGCGTGGTGGTGGCCACTATCAAAGAGGGGAATAACAAGCCTTACCACGACAATAAAGGCATAGTCTGGATAAAGAACGGCGCTGACAAGCGCAAGGTGTTTGACAATGCCGAACTGGCAGAAATGATGTCAGAATGTGGGAGTTTCGCCCCGGACGAAGCGGTGGTGAAAGATGCCACGCTAAATGACTTGGATGAAGACACCCTCAAGGTTTTCCTGCAAAACCGCTTCTCCATCGTATTGGAGAAGAAAGGTCTGGTCGGCGACGCTCTCCGTGAAGCTTCTCTTGACTATATCGCCAATGCCATTGCCAAGGGACATGACTTGAACAAGCTGATGCGTAATTTGCGATTTATTCGTCCGGACGGAGGTCTGACCGTAGCCGCCATGCTGCTGTTCGGCAAATACACCCAGCGTTGGCTACCAGTCATGACGGCCAAATGCATCAGTTTTGTCGGGAACCATATAGGCGGCAAGCAATTCCGAGACAAAGTGAACGATGCGGATATGGAGGGAAACCTGTTACATCAGTTTGAAACCATCATGGCTTTCTTTACCCGCAATCTTAAAAACGTACAGGTGGAGGAAGAATTTAATTCATTGGGCAAACTTGAAATACCATATAGCAGCCTGGTTGAGTTTGTGGTCAATGCCCTTGTTCACCGCTCTCTGAACTGGAATGCACCCATCCGTATCTTCATTTTTGACAATCGCGTTGAGATACACAGTCCCGGCATCCTGCCCAACGGCTTGCAAGTGGAAGACATTACCAATGGCACCTCCATGCCCCGTAACAATTTCCTTTTCAACAATGCCATCTATCTCCTGCCTTATACGGGAGCTGGTACGGGTATCCAGCGTGCCTTGGAAGATGGACTGCAAGTAGAGTTCAAGAATGACGAAAGGACACATGAGTTTTTGATTACGATAAAAAGGAATCCTAATTTAGAGGCGGACTCTGACACTATCCTTAGCAGAAACGAGGCTACCCCTGACACTATTCCCGGCAAAAACGAGACTACCCCTGACACTTTTGATGTGACCCCTGACACTCGCCCTGGCAAAAATGAGGCTACCCCTGACACTTTTGGTGTGACCCCTGACACTCGCCGGATGAAACTCACTCCCAAGCAAAAGGATGTGGTCAATTATTGCAACGTACCTCGTAGTAGTCGTGAAATACTTGAAAGAGCCGGGGTAAGTTATCATAGCAAGAATATCCAAACTTATATTACGGACTTGGTTGAAGCAGGGTATTTGGAAAGAACAATACCAGAAAGACCTTCCGACATGAACCAAAAATACCGGAAGAAATGAGCGCGATAGACAAAATATACAATTACTTTGATAGAGAGCCTGACTTGAAAGTCCTCTTTATCTTTAATGACGAGTTCCTTGCTGACGAGCTTCGCGAGGTGCAGTGGAAGGAAGGCTACCGCTTTGTGGACTTCCAGGGGGATTGGTTCACTGTGAAGTACAATCTGGACAACGCCTGGGCCGATGACCGGGTGGTGTTATACTTACATCAGGAGTCCCCTTTGCAAAAGAAATCGTTGAGGGAGAATTTTCCGCTGCTCGACGTGCTGACGGCCAATATGGAATACAAAAGCCAAGATTATACCGCCTTTATGCAACAGTACGGATTACCCGACACGGACAAGCCGATGATGCGCTTTGTGGAAAGGAACATCATGGCGTTGCAGTCGGAAAGGATGCTGCGCCTGTTCGCCCCCTATTACCAGGACCGGAGCATCACGACCGACAAGCTGGTCCGAGGATTCATCAGCAGCTACATGGGCGTGCAGCGCATCCTGGAATGGGATGCTATCCTTTTGCGCGTCATCTTGTTGGGACGGGACGCGGAGCAACAGAAGCGGACGGACTTCTTCGTGAAGCTGCGCAAATGCAAGGATGCAGTCGAAGCCTTGGGACGGAAGCTGACAGACATTTTCGGCACAACCATCGATGACAATACGGAAGAAAAAGTGGCTGATGTGGTGAAGGTGTTGAAATACAACGCTATCGTGCAGAATCTTGCCCCCGTGGCAGCGGATAACTATAAGCAATGGCGCATAGACAACACCCTTGCCCTGCAACAGATGAACCGCCTCTTGGAACTGGCACTCAGTCAGGAAAAGACGGCGGACGCGCTGTTGGAGGTGATGGACGAACTGGGCGATGCCGTCCGCGATGATGAACTGATACGCTGGTACGGAATGGACGCCAACTACTATTTCGTGCCGCCACGCCTCTGCCAGCCCATCGTGGCCGGACTGCTCAAGGATAAGATGGAAACCGAGCCGGAGGCGGTCATCAGACGGATAGAAGACCTGATGCTGAAGCTGAACGGACGCGGCATGACGGCAGCGGCCATGGACTATTGCCTGACCGTGGCGCAATACTACCAGAAAGCATTGGCACTCGGCTCGCTCACGCTCAACACGCCCAACGAATACGTGATGCGCTATCAGGAGGATTATTACGTGTTGGACCAGCTTTACCGGCAGGCCACCGAACAGTATTTCAAGGTGGACCCTTCGTGCGGATTGTTCCCCGACATCCAGCAGGCCAAGCACAGTCTCGACTTACATTACAGCAAGCTCTGCAACCGTTTGAATCAGGAATGGACACGCTGCATTCAGGAAACCGGAGGCATGGGCGGAGTACACCTGTCCCGTCAGCAGGACTTCTATGAGGAGCGCATCCATCCCATGCAGAAGAAAGTGGCTGTCATCGTGAGCGACGCCCTGCGCTACGAGGTGGCGCAAGAACTGATAGGCGAACTGGCCCGGTCCAAGCATGTCGCCACGCTGAAAGCCATGCTGGCCATGCTGCCCACGGAGACCAAATACGACAAGCCGGCACTCTTACCTCACCGGGAGCTAATACTCTACGGGAATGAAGATAATCAGGTCATGTCGGTAGATGGCTATATCTTAGACACCACCGAGAAACGCTCGGCACACCTGCAAAAGCATAAAGACGGAGCCATCTGCGTGCCATTTGAGACCGTGGCAGAATACAACCAACAGAAAAACCGCGAGATATTCAAACACCCGTTGGTCTATATCTTCCACGACACGATAGACAAGGCCGGACACGACGGTACGGCCAAGCAAGCGGCGCAGGCGTGCCGAGAAGCCATCAACGAACTGGCCACGATGATTCCCAAAATCCTCGCAAGCTACAATGTGACGGAAGTATATGTCACCAGCGACCACGGTTTCCTGTTCAATGATATCGACTTTGCTGAGAAAGACAAGCACAAGATTGAAGAGGGAACCATTGAGCGCAGCACCCGTTACTATCTGACCCGCTCGGATGCCGATGTCATGGGGATGGTGAAGTTTCCGCTCAGCGAAGTGTCGGGCATCGTGAACGGAAGTGATGTGTATGTGGCCGTACCGCAGGGAACGAATCGCTTGGCGGCACCTTCCGGGGGTTATATGTTCACGCACGGCGGAGCCTCTATGCAGGAACTGATTATACCTATTATAATATGTCATCAGGAACGCGATGACAACAAACAGCCTGTTGGGGTGATGGTGCTCGACCGCAAACTGTCCATCCAGGCATCCCGGCTGCGCTTCAAACTGTTGCAGACAGAGGCCGTGTCCATGGACATGAAGGAAAGATACATCCGCGTGGCTTTGTATCACAACGACGAGCCGGTCACACCTGTCAAGGATATCATGCTAGACAAGACCGACCCGTCGTTGGACAACCGGAAGATTCAGGTAGACCTGACCTTGAACCGGAACGTAGACGCCAAGGTGCTCCAATTGAAAGTGTTTGACGCAGCGGACGACCTGAATCCGCTCATCAAAGAGAATGTGACGAACAATACCTTGATTGAAAACGATTTTGACTTTGAATGATGGAACTGCAACAAAAGATATTGGATGCCTTCATCGGCAAGGTAGTGCGGAAGGACCTGGCTTTCCTCGTGAAAGGCGGGCTGCCGGTGCCCACCTACGTGTTGGAGTATCTGCTGGGACAGTATTGTGCCAGCGATGATGAAGAAATCATCAACGACGGACTGGAGAAAGTCAAGCAGGTGATCCGGAACAATTACGTGCATCGTGCGGAGGCGGAAAGCATCAAAGGCGTCATCCGCGAGCACGGCAAGCATAGGGTGATAGACAAGGTGACCGTCACCCTCAATGAGCGGAGCGACGAGTACAACGCCACCTTTGCCAATCTCGGCCTGTCGGGAGTGCCCATCGGGATGGAATATGTCCGCAAGAATCCCAAACTGCTGTCGGGCAACGGCGTGTGGTGCATTGTCACCATCGGCTATGTGTCGGGAGAGGACATCAAGGTGCGTTGGGAGATACAGAACCTGAAACCCATACAGATTTCCCACATCGACCTGGAGGAATACATCGAGCAACGTTCCAAATTCACCACGGAGGAATGGTTGGACTTCCTGATGCACACGGTCGGCTTGAATCCGGAGGTGATGAACCGACGCGAGAAGTTCATCACGCTGGCCCGATTGCTTCCTCATGTAGAGAACAATTACAACTTCGTGGAGCTGGGGCCCAAAGGCACGGGCAAGAGCCATGTGTTCCAAGAGTTGTCACCTTACGGCGTGCTGGTCAGCGGAGGCGACGTGACCTCGGCGCGGCTGTTTGTCAAGATGCAAGGCAACAAGGAAATATTGGGACTAGTGGGCTACTGGGACGTGGTGGCATGGGACGAATTCGAGCAGCAGAAAGGCCGCAACGTGGATGCCGTGTTGATAGACACCATGCAGAATTACCTGGCCAACAAATCGTTTAACCGAGGCAAGGGGACGCATGAAGCCAGCGCGTCGATGGTATTTGTGGGAAACACCAAGCACACCGTGCCCTATATGTTGAAAAACTCGCATCTGTTTGAGTCCATTCCCACTTCCTTCATCAAAGGGGCTTTCCTCGACCGCATCCACTTGTATAATCCCGGATGGGAAGTCAGGATTCTGAAGAAGAACAGCTTTTCGACCGGATACGGACTGATTACAGACTATATAGCCGCCGTGCTGCACGAGTTGCGGAATGACGACCGTACATCGGCGTTGAAAGAATATGCGCGGTTTGACGGCTCGCTGTCTGAACGCGACCATCTGGCCATCCGCAAGACTTTCTCCGGATTCAGCAAGTTGCTCTATCCAGACGGTCGGATGACCGATGAGGAAGCACGGGAAATCATAGACTTTGCCACCGAAGGGCGCAAGCGTGTGAAGGATCAGCTGTATGCCATTGACGAGACTTTCAATGCAGAGCCTGCAAAGTTTGTCTACACCTGGTTGCCCACGGGAGAAAGCGTGAAAGTGGAAACGCTGGAAGGCTTGGAGTTTGATTCTCAAAATGCCACGAGCCAAAATCAAGACAATGCCCATCCGTCTTCGGAGCAAGAGCAAAAGGCAGGCATGGAGGGAACCACATCCGAAACATCATCCTCTACCACCAAGGGAAAACGTCCCCGTATTCCTGCTTTGACTTCCAAGGTCATCACCATCCGCGAAAACCAGGGCGGCATCACCTATAAGGGACTCTTTGGCGACTATCTGCGCACGGCCAAGGAAATCAGGCTGACCGACCCGTTTATCCGTCAACCCTACCAGATAGACAACTTGGTAGACTTTATCCAGATGGTGCGTGACGTGACATCCGTGCAGGACACCATCAAGATTCACCTAAGTACACAGAACGAGGACGATGAGAAGGTGGCGGAAGTAATAGACAGCTTCAACGACCTGGCCGATGAACTGCTGCCCCTGGGCATTGAGTTCACCTACGACTTCAAGGCCGACCACGACCGCATGATACAGACCGACACGGGATGGACCATCACTTTGGGGCGCGGACTGGACATCTATGAAAAGTTCGGCCGTTTCTCCCTAAGTCGGGCCAACCAGCAGAACCGCCGTTGCAAGGCATTCAATGTGTCCATCAACCATACCCAAAACGAAACCAATAATTGAACAAATATGGAATACTTCAGACCCACATATACACCAGAAAGAATCACGAACCTAAGGGCGAATGAGATTTTTGTATTCGGAAGTAATCTGCAAGGAATGCACGGTGGAGGAGCGGCACGTATGGCATACGAAAAGTTCGGTGCCATCTGGGGCAATGGTGTAGGGTTGCAAGGTCAATGCTATGCCATACCGACCATGCAAGGTGGCGTGGAAACCATTCGCCCCTATGTGGATGAGTTCATTGCTTTTGCCAAGGAACGCAAGGAACTGACTTTTCTGGTGACTCCCATTGGTTGCGGAATAGCCGGATTCAAGGCGGAGGACATCGCTCCCTTGTTCAAAGAAGCGATAGTGGAAGA
>JABLTQ010081532.1_pt1 | contig 26479 bp, 20 predicted proteins | sample 7160101 | NCBI WGS metagenome assembly JABLTQ01 (sample SAMN14651228, study PRJNA627086) | human gut metagenome | isolation source: feces | host: Homo sapiens
AATGGACCCTCCAATGTAAACCGGTCCAGTGAATGTGTAAAACAATCTAGTTTAACCACCCAAAAGTGTCAACCTTTTCCAGGGAAGGTCAATTCATCGTTTCAATAATTACAAATCGGTGCTAATCAACTATATTTACGCCGAAATTGACACTGAAATTAGTACCGTAAAATGCAATCCAAGAGCAAACTTACGTTTTGGGAGATGTGGAACCTCAGCTTCGGCTTTTTCGGGGTGCAGATCGCCTATGCCCTCCAGAGCGCGAACATCAGCAGGATCTTCGCCACTTTGGGAGCGGATCCGCACCAGCTGAGCTTCTTCTGGATCCTCCCGCCTCTGATGGGCATGATCGTCCAGCCTCTGATCGGCAAGTGGTCCGACAGAACCTGGTGCAGGATGGGACGCAGAAAGCCTTATCTGCTGATCGGAGCCTTGATTTCGGTTCTCGTGATGATCTTCCTTCCGAACGCCGGCAGCCTGAGTTTCTCCTCAAGGCTGATCCTTGGACTCAACGGCGCCATGTGGTTCGGGCTGTTCTCGCTCATATTCCTTGACACTTCCATCAATGTCGCGATGCAGCCGTTCAAGATGATGGTCGGGGACATGGTCGGCGAGGAACAGAAGGCTCAGGCCTACTCGATCCAGTCGCTTCTTTGCAACGCCGGCAGCCTGGTGGGCTACCTTTTCCCGATTTTCTTCACCTGGATCGGCATCGCCAACATCGCCCCAAAGGGGCAGGTGCCGCCGTCCGTGATATGGAGCTTCTGGTGCGGCGCCGCGATCCTTATCCTCTGCGTGCTATACACTTTCCTGAATGTCAAGGAGATGAATCCTCAGGAATATGCCGAGTTCCATTCCATCGATCCAAAGCGTCAGGCTGAGGAGGAGAAGGACAATCCGGGACTCATCAGACTGCTGCTCCATGCTCCCAAGACATTCTGGACCGTGGGACTCGTGCAGTTCTTCTGCTGGGCGGCGTTCATGTACATGTGGACCTATTCCAACGGAGCCATCGCCGCCAACTGCTGGAACGCCACCGACACGGCCTCCGAGGGCTATCAGGCCGCTGGCAACTGGGTCGGGGTAGTCTTCGCCGTGCAGGCTGTCGGATCAATCCTGTGGGCGATTGTGCTTCCTAAGTTCCGCTCCTTGAAACTGGCCTATGTGGTGAGCCTTCTGATCGGAGCCGTCGGCTTCATCTCCGTTGCGTTCATCCACAACCAGTACCTGCTCTGCGTGTCGTACCTGCTGATCGGAACCGCCTGGGCCGCGATGCTCGCGCTTCCGTTCACATTTCTGACCAACGCTCTCGACGGGGAGCATCTGGGCAGCTATCTCGGCCTGTTCAACTGCACCATCTGCCTTCCGCAGATCGTCGCCGCGGCGCTCGGCGGAGTGGTGCTGAGACTTCTGGGCGGAGTCCAGGCGAACATGCTCGTCACTGCGGGTGTCCTGCTTGTGCTTGGCGCGCTGAGCGTCCGTCTCATAAAGGAAAGGAAACAATAATAACCTTAATAATCATATTAAATGAATATTCAAACAATTCAAACATTCCAGATGAAAAGGATTATAGCTGCCGTGGCGACCTTGCTTCTTTGCCTGGTCGGCACTACCGTATCCGCTCAGAGCGGGTATCAGGTGAAGGGAGTTGTAGTTGACGCCGCCGGTCCGGTCATCGGTGCCACTGTCATGGAACAGGGTACGCAGAACGGTATCGCGACCGGTCTCGACGGAGACTACATCCTTAACGTTTCCGGCCCGGATGCCACTGTCGAAATCAGCTGCATCGGCTACAAGACACAGTCTTTCAAGGCTTCCGAGGTTCCGGCCAAGATTATTCTTACCACCGACACCGAGTTTCTTGACGATGTGGTCGTGATCGGCTACGGTACCGTCAAGAAGAGCGACATGACTGGCTCGATCTCCTCCGTGAAGGCCGATCAGCTCAACAAGGGTATGGTGACATCACCATCGGATCTGCTCCAGGGCAAGTCCGCCGGCGTTGTCGTCACGATGGGTGACGGCGCTCCGGGTTCAGCCAGCACCATCAGAATCCGTGGCGGTTCCTCTCTGAAGGCCAACAACAACCCTCTCGTCGTGGTTGACGGTCTGCCTCTTTCCGAGACAGGCATCAGCGGAGTCTCCGACGCGCTTTCCTCCATCAACCCTAACGACATCGAGAGCTTCACTGTCCTGAAGGACGCCTCGGCGACCGCCATCTTCGGATCGAGAGCCTCCAACGGTGTCATCATGATCACCACCAAGAAGGGTTCCAAGGGTTCCGAAGGCATCCACGTGAGCGCGGACTTCACCGGAAGCGTCAGCCAGAACGCCAAGTACGTGGATGTGCTGACAGGCGATGAGATGCGTGACCTTATGAAATCGTACTTCGGTGACGGAGGTTCGGCCTACGCCGCCCTCGGCAAGGAGAACACCGACTGGCAGAAGGAAATCTACCAGCTGGGTAAAACCATTGACGGCAACGTGGCAGTGTCCGGCAGGGTAGGGAAGAGCGACATCTTCCGCATGCCTTACCGCGTGTCCATCGGCTACCACAACCAGGACGGTACCCTCAAGACCTCCAACCTTGAGCGTGAGACCATCTCTGTCAACCTCAACCCAAGCTTCTTTGACGACCATCTTCTTGTCAATCTCAACGGCAAGCTGATGAACATGGACAACAGGTTCGCCAATCAGGACGCCATCGGCGGCGCTGTCCGCATGGATCCTACCCAGCCTGTTTACGACGCGAACGGCCTGAACGGCTACTGGTGGTGGAACTACGGCAAGGGCACGCAGACCATCGATAACTGCAACGCACAGGCCCAGATGAACCCTGTCGCCCTTCTGAACGACAAGCTTGACAAGTCCAACGCCAAGCGTTTCATCGGCAACGCCCAACTCAACTACAAGGTCCATGGATTCGAGGATCTGAGCCTCAACCTCAACCTTGGTCTGGACTGGTCCAAGTCAGACGGTACGGTTGATGTCGCTCCCGGCACGGAAATGTCATTCCACAACACCCAGGAGTCCGGTTCCGGTTATCACAACAACTATTCCCAGATAAGGCGTGACCAGACCCTTGAGTTCTATGCCCAGTACGACAAGACTCTCGGCAAGCACACCTTCAACGCGATGGCAGGTTACTCCTGGCAGCACTTCTACAATTCGACTTTCAACGAGAAGTACAAGGCCGACGGCACCCTTCCTACCGCTTCCGACTACTATCTGAGCAGTCCTAACACCTTCAGAACCGAGTACTTCCTCGTGTCTTTCTTCGGACGTGTGAACTATTCGTTCAACGACCGCCTTCTCGTGACCGCCACCCTGCGTGACGACGGCACCTCCCGTTTCGCCAACAACAAGTGGGGTCTCTTCCCTTCGGTGGCGGTAAGCTACAACTTCGGCAAGGAGAGGTTCATCGCGGACAGCGGTGTGGTCTCAGCCCTGAAGCTCAGGCTCAGCTGGGGACAGACTGGCCAGCAGGATCTCCAGTCCGGAGACTACCCGACACTGTCGTCCTACAAGTACAACACGAACCAGTCGATGTACTACTTCGGCAACAAGTTGATCACTCCGATAACGCCGCTTGGCTACAACGCCGACCTCAAGTGGGAGACCACCACGACCTACAACATCGGTCTTGACTACGGCTTCCTCGGCGACAGGATCTTCGGTAGCGTGGATCTCTACAAGCGCGACACCAAGGATCTCCTGAACCGCACTCCTGTGGCCGCCGGCGCCAACCTGTCCAACTACTTGAACGCCAACATCGGAGACCTTACCAACAAAGGATTCGAGTTCGAGTTCAACGCCATTCCTGTCCATACAAGGGACTGGAGCTGGACCCTTGGATTCAACGCGACCTTCAATGAGACCAAGATCTCCAGGCTTACCACCGACGACGAGCGTGCCGACTACTTCGGAATCACTACCGGCGGCATCGCCGGCGGTACAGGCAACATGGTCCAGATCCATCAGACCGGCCACGCCCCTAACTCGTTCTTCGTCTATAAGCAGGTCTATGACACGGACGGCAAGCCGATCGAAGGCCTCTATGCCGACCTGAACAAGGACGGAAAGATCGACGACAACGACAAGTACTGCTTCCACAATGCCGCTCCGGACTGGACATTCGGCTTCAACACGCAGGTGGCGTACAAGCAGTGGACCCTCGCAATGAGCGCCCATTCAAATGTCGGCAACTATGTCTACAACAACATCGCCTCCAACGGCGACCTCCTGACCGACCTCTGGGCCAACAACTTCGTGAACAACCGTTATTCCACGGCGAAGGAGCACAACTTCTCGTCATACCCCCAGTATTGGTCCAATCTTTACGTCGAGAACGCATCCTTCCTGAAGATCGACAACATCACCCTCAGCCGCTCGTTCAACTTCGGCCAGAAGACTCCGATGTCGTTCAACGTCTTCGCGACCGTTCAGAACGTGGCCTGCTTCACCAAGTACGGTGGAATCGACCCTGAGATCTTCTCCGGTATCGACAACAACATGTATCCGAGGCCTCGTACCTACATCCTTGGTGTCAAGTTCAACTTCTAATGCGACATAGACAATGAAAAATATTATCAGATTTACAGCGGTCGCCCTCGCCGCGACAATGCTCGCCTCAGCGGCCACGTCCTGTGTAGGTGACCTTGACGTGAAGCCTATCGATCCTAACATCGAGCTTCCTGAGGACGTGCTCAACAGCCAGGAGGCTTTCACAGCCCTTCTCGCCAAGTGCTATCAGGGACTTTCCTGCTCCGCATCCTCCGGGCCGAGCAGCGATCCGGACATCGAAGGTGTGGACGGCGGCTATGGCCAGTACATGAGAGCGCTTTTCAATATGGAGGAACTCTCCACGGATGTGGCGACTTGCTGCTGGAACGATGGCGGCCTCTTTGACATTCACAATCTCAATTGGAACGCATCCAATGAGTTTATCCTTTCGATGTACTACCGTATCTTCTTCCAGATCAGTCTCTGCAACGAGTTCATACGCCGCTCCAACGCCAGCGACATCAGCGGTTACTCCCTGAAGAACGCCTACATCGCCGAGGCGAGAGCCCTCAGGCTCTTCAGCTACTACCATGCCATCGACTTGTTCGGCAACGTGCCTTTCGCGACAGAGCATCAGTCTGTGGGTTCAACCGGAGCCGAGCAGATCTCCCGCGCCGACCTCTTCGACTGGATGGAGAGCGAGTGCAACGACCTTCTTGGCGGCAGCGACCTCGCCGAGCCGGGTAAGAATGAATATGGCCGCTGCGACAAGGGTATGGTGCAGATGATTCTCGCCAAACTCTACCTCAACGCCGAGGTTTGGAAGGGTACAGCTATGTACGACAAGGCTGCCGCTGTCTGTGAGAAGATTATCAGTGAATATCCTCTCCACACCAAAAGCGCCGGCAAGTACAGCGCCTGGCAGGAGCTATTCATGGCAGACAACCACCTTTGGACAGCCAACACGACCTACAACGGTGACGAGATCATATTCGCCGTGGAGCAGGACGGAATCCTTGTTCAGTCCTACGGAGCCACTAACTATCTCGTCTTCGGCTGCACGGGTGGCAAGATGGACGCCGCTGCGATCGGTATCTCCACAGGTTGGGGCGGTCTTTCCCTGACAGGGGCTTTCACCAGCAAGTTCGAGGACGCTGACCTTCGCGCCACATTCTACAGGGGCGAGGAGTTCGATCAGTACGTCGATGCCTTGCGCCGTGAGTCCGACAGCTGGTCTAACGGTTGGAAGTCAATGAAATTCCTGAATGTGAACCACGATGGCGGCAAGGCTCAGGCCGATGGCTTCGTGGACACTGACTGGCCTGTCTTCCGCGGTGCCGACGCCTATCTGATGTACGCCGAGTGCGCCGCAAGGGGAGCCGCCGACAAGACCAAGGGACAGCAGTACCTTGACGCTGTACGCGCGAGAGCGGGTGTGGGCAGCATCGCCCTCACTCTTGACAACATCATCGACGAGCGTGGCCGCGAGCTTTACTACGAGGGCTTCCGCCGTCAGGATCTGATCAGGTTCGGACTCTTCACTTCCGACAAGTACCTTTGGGAATTCAAGGGAGGCGTGCAGGCCGGAAAGGCTGTTGACGATCGTTTCAACCTGTATCCGCTCATGTCCAGCGACCTCAACGCTAACGGTAATCTTAAGCAGAATCCTGGTTATTAACAGATTATGAAAAAGTTATTTTACACGATAATCGCATTTGCGGGAATCCTTGCGGCTTCCTGCTCGACGGATGAGGACAAGCTGGTCTTCGATCCATCATCCTCCGTGGCCCCGACTCTGGGAACCCTGGCCGGAACCACGCTCTCGTCCGACGGCGCTGACCTGACCTTCGAGTTCACACAGCCGAAGTACAATGTCGATGCCGGCGTGCTATACGCTCTCTACGCCTCTGATTCTCAGGATTTCGGGAAGCAGGAGAAACTCGCCGCCACCATCGGCGGCACGACCGTGACCGTCAAGCAGTCCGCCCTCAACTCGGTGATCCTGAATCTGGGCGGCGAGCCTGGCGCGGAGTTCACGGTCTACCTCAGGCTTGACTCATGGATAGCGAACAACAAGAACACGGCGGTGGAGTCCTCGCTGGCCCGTTCCGGCGTGTTGTCCGCCACATTCGTTCCTTACAGCCAGCTGATCCTTGACAAGGATATCTATGATCACGTCTGGGTGATGGGCGACTACAGCGGATGGAGCCACGACAAGGCGCAGCTCCTCTACAACTACAGCAAGGACGGCAACATATTCACAGGTGTTGTTGACTTTGAGGACAAGGCTGCGAGCGGCATCAAGTTCACCGGTGCGGCTTCCTGGGACGAAGCCACTGGCAACTGGGGAACGGCTAATCCAGACGATGCGTCCGAGGCTGCCTCTGTGACGCTTCTCAATGGATCCAACGACAACATCATGTGCTACGCCAAGCGTTTCTACAAGTTCACCCTTGACAAGAAAGCCCTCGTTCTGACCAAGGAGTGGGGCGCTGACAAGATCGGTATTGTGGGTACGATCAACAACTGGGCCGCTCCTGACGTGGAGATGACGTTCAACAAGGACTATCTCCGCTTCTGGGTTGACCTTGAGGTCACCGGCGACCAGGAGATCAAGTTCCGCGCCGACGAGGACTGGGTGTACAACTGGGGCGCCGACGCGAAGTTGGGCGGTGACAACATCAAGGTGGGTACCGGAAAGTACCGTGTCTATCTTGACCTTAACAAGGGTACCGTCGAGCTGAACGAGAAGATGTTCGGCAAGACCGAGCCGAGCGCAGGTGGTGACGAGCCTGAGCCAGGCAAGCCTGGCGCGTGGTCACTCATCGGTACCATCAACGGGGACAGCTGGTCGGCGGACGTTGACATGACCAACACCGAGGGTGACATCTGGATCGCCCGTAGCGTGAGACTCACCGCAAGCGACGAGTTCAAGATCCGCGCCGACCACGATTGGTCTGTGACGGTAGGAGGACCGGAGGAGAACTCCACAAGCACCATCGATCCGGCCAATGCCTACGGCGTGTTCAAGCCTGAGCTTGGCAAGGCGTTCGCCGCCGGTGACAAGAACATCCAGGTGGGGGCAGAGGGAGTTTACGACATCACCTACGACTATGCCGCCCAGACCATACTCATCGAAGAGCACAAGACCGCTTTCTCCCTCATCGGCGAGATCGGCGGAAGCTCTTGGAGCAAGGACTTCGTGATGACTCAGGACGGTGATGTCTGGACCAGCCCGGTAGTGAACATCACCGGAGGGTTCAAGATCCGTTATGACTACTCCTGGGAGGAAACCAACACCTACGGTGTCGCCGAAGGCTTCACGCCGGAGGTCGGCGTCGAGTTCACGGCTGTGCAGCCGGGCGGCAACATCACTGTTCCCGCCGCCGGTGACTACAAGGTCGTGTTCAACTCCAAGACCCTCGCCGTCACCATCAGCGCCGTGGCTTTCCCTGAGAGCCTCTACATGATCGGCGATGAGTTCGGAGACTGGGACTGGAAGAGTGACGGCGTGGTCGAGATGACGCCTGTCAGCAAGCAGGAAGGCCAGTTCTGGACCGTCCGCTACTTCTCTGCCAAGAAGGGCTTCAAGTACTCTCCTATAAGGGATTGGGGCAAGGATTTCCACGGCCTCAAGACCAACGACGGCTATGCCGTGGATGGCGGCAACTGCACTGTTGAAGCTGATGGCTTCTACATGGTTCATGTTGACCTCAAGCGCGAGATGGTTCACGTCGAGCCTGCGAGGATCTACGGAATGGGCGACTGCTTCGGCGGCTGGGACGCCGGCATGGAGGCAGCCCTGTTCAAGGCTGACGGCAAGGTTCTCAAAGCCACTCTTGTAGGGGACGGTGAGATCCGTATGTATGCCGAGTCCTCTATCGCCAACTCGGATTGGTGGACCCGCGAGTTCATCGTCCTCGACGGCAAGATCGTCTATCGCGGCAACGGGGACGACCAGAAGCGCGTGAACTGCACGAAGGGACAGGAGGTGACTCTTGATCTCAACGCAGGGACGGGTTCAATCAAATAAATCCTGACTATCTCAGACGCACCCTATGGAGGAATATGCCAAGGGTGCGTCTGATTTTTTTATTATATTCGTAGATTATGAGACGATCTTCTTTTCTCTTGAGGCTTATAGGCCTTGTCCTGGCCGCCGCACTCCTTGCGGGGTGCGACAAGAAAGGCACGACTCCCGATCCGACTCCGGCTCCTGGGCCGGAGACTCCGGAACGCACCGGCGAATCGGGAATATCCTACCAGATGCTGGTATATTCATTCGCCGACAGTGACGGCGACGGCTGCGGCGACTTCAAGGGAATCCAATCCAGACTTGACTATCTTAAGGAGATGGGAGTCCAGGCCATCTGGCTTTCTCCGATCCACCCGGCTTCATCCTATCACGGCTACGATGTCCTGGACTATTCCGGCGTCAATCCCGACTATGGCACCGAGGCCGACTTCAAATCCCTTCTGGACGCGGCACACGCCAAGGGAATCAAGATCTATCTTGACTATGTGCTGAACCACACATCCAAGGATCATCCGTGGTTCCTCGACGCGAAAAAAAGCGCGGACAGTCAGTACCGCGACTATTATATCTTCTCCGACAACCCGCAGGTTGACATCCGCGACGGCAAGATTCCGATGATCGCCACCGAGGGCGCGCGCGGCTACGACTCCGGTCAGTGGTTCTCCGCCGTGACAGGCGTTGACGGCAAGCTCAAGGTGAGGTTCACCCTTGCCCTGGACAACGCCGGCAAGCCTTCGACACTGAGGATGGACAAGGTTGACGAGGTGTCCAACACCGGCAGTCAGAACTCGGGGATATGGCTGTACTACGGCGATGACAACATGGCGCAGTTCTACAAGAGCGGGGCTAGGGAATGCACTCTTTCACTGGAGTTTGAATCCTCCTGGGGCGTGCTTGTGAGAACCAGCCGGACCCAATGGGACTCCCACAAGTACGGCGCTCCGTCCGGAAAGAACCAGCTTTCCTATGGCGTTCCGCTCGCGCTTTCGAACACCAACGCTCAGGACATCATTCTGCCTGGAATGACCACGACGATGTACCACTCGCATTTCGGGACAGACTGGTTCGCCGACCTGAACTACGGCCCCGCGGCCACCTGCGAGCAGTCCGCAGCTTTCAAGTCCGTCTGCGAGTCCGCTGACAAGTGGATCAGGATGGGAGTGGACGGCTTCCGTCTGGACGCTGTCAAGCACATCTACCACAACGCCGATTCGGACGAGAACCCGACATTCCTGAAGAAGTTCTACGACCGCTGCAACTCCACCTACAAGTCCGCCGGCGGCAAGGGTGACTTCTACATGGTGGGCGAGCAGTTCAGCGACGCCTCCGAGGTCGCGCCGTACTACAAAGGCATTCCAGCCCTCTTTGAGTTCAGTTTCTGGTGGAGGCTGAAGGACTGCATCAACAACGGTGACGGAAGTTCCTTCGTCGGCACGATCCAGAGCTATCAGAAACTCTACGCGGGCTACCGCTCCGACTACATCGAGGCCACTAAACTCTCCAACCACGACGAGGACAGGGCCGGGAACGATCTCGGAAAAAGTGTGGCCAAGATGAAACTCGCCGGCGTGGTTCTCCTTACGGCGGGCGGCCAGCCTTACATCTACCAGGGCGAGGAACTCGGCTACTGGGGTTCCAAGTCCAGCGGCGATGAATATGTCCGCACACCGATCATGTGGAACTCCGACGGTTCGTCGCTCGCCGACGGCAAGTTGAGCGGCAAGGTGGACAGGACGATGCTCTCCTCCGGAATCTCTGTCGAGAGCCAGGCGAAGGACGACGGTTCCATCCTCAATGTCTACCGCCGTTTCGGTGTGCTGAGGGATCAGTACAAGGCCTTGGCCAAGGGTTCGTTCGACTACTGTCCGGCTGCCTCTTCTGTGGCTTCCGTCTCCGCATGGTACCGTGCCTATGATGGCCAGAAGGTCTTGGTTGTCCATAATTTCTCCGCTGGCAACGCCTCCGTCAGCTTTACGTCCGACAAGCTGGACAACGCCGTCGCCACGAACGGAACCGTGAAGGTAAATGGCTCCAGGTTGACTCTGGGAGCATATTCATCAGTCGTTTTTCTGCAATAGGTAATTTGACATTATATGAGACGCACACTATTCATTCTGCTTGCCTCTCTTCTGGTGCTCTCCTGCGGGCGCGATCCCGGAGAGGCTGCCGTTGAGCGTGACTGGACCCGCGACGCCGTGGTCTATGAACTGAACACCCGTCAGGCGACCGCCGAAGGCACCTTCGCCGCAGCCCAGAGGAAACTTCCTGAACTTAAGGAACTTGGGGTGGACGTTGTCTGGCTGATGCCTGTCTATCCGATCGGCGAGAAAGGCCGCAAGGGAACTCTCGGCTCCTACTACGCCATCAAGGACTATTGCGACATCAACCCGGAGTTCGGCACCCTGGAGGATTTCGACGACTTTGTCGGCGCGGCCCACGACCTTGGCCTCAAGGTCATCATCGACTGGGTGGCCAACCACACCTCTCCGGATCATCCGTGGGTGACTGGGAAACCTGCCGACTGGTACGTCCGCGACGCGGAGGGCAACACGATTGTCGAATATGACTGGACGGACATCGCCAAGCTCAACTACGAGTCCAAGGAGATGCGGGCCGAGATGGAGAAGAGCATGCGTTTCTGGCTTGACAGGGGGATCGACGGCTTCCGCTGCGACGTGGCCTATCAGGTGCCGCAGGATTTCTGGACCGATGTGTTCTCGAAGTTCAGGTCTGAATATTCCCGCAGACTCTACTTCCTCGCCGAGGGGGAGGAGCCTTGGCTGCACGAGGCCGGCTTCGACGCCACCTACGCTTGGAAGCTGCACCATCTGCTGAACGACATCGCGCAGGGGAAGGCCGGAGCCGACAGCCTTGTCCGCTATGTGGAATGGAACGCCACTGCCTATCCATCCGGCAGCCATAGGCTTACGTTCGTCACTAACCATGACGAGAACTCTTGGTCCGGCACTGAATATGAAAGGATGGGCGACGCTTGGAAGGCGATGGCTGTCCTCTGCTGGACACTTCCGAACTCCCAGCCGCTGATCTACACCGGTCAGGAGGTCGGCTACAACCACCGTTTCGAGTTCTTCGAGATGGATCCGATGCCGGACTGGCACCACAACGCCACCACGGATTTCTACACCTATCTCAATGAGGTGAAGCACGCTCATCCGGCTCTGGATTCTGACAATCCGTCCTTCGAGGTGCTTTCCTGCACCGATTCCGCTCTGGTCTTCAAGCGCGCTCTGGATCAGGACAGCGTGATTGTCAGCGTTCAGTTGCAGGCTCCGTGGAGCTGGAGTATAACTGTCCCGGAGTCAAGGGTTTCGCGCGTGGAGCCGCCGAGCTGGTGGGTGGGCATGAAGACCCCTCTCCAGCTGATGATCCACGGCGATGGCATCGCCGGCTATGATGTCAGGGTCGAGGGTGAAGGTGTCGGCGTCAAGGAGATTCATAAGGCGGACAGCCCTGACTATCTTTTTGTTGACGTGGCCGTAAGCGCATCGGCTAAGCCCGGTGAGTACGGCATCATATTCACGAAGGATGGCAGTTCCTTCCGCTATCCGTACCGGATCGCCGCGAGGGAGGAAGGTTCCGCCGAGCGTGGCAGTTTCACAACTTCGGATCTTATCTATCTGATCTGCCCCGACCGCTTCGCCAACGCCGACAAGGGAAATGACAACACCGATGACACCGCCGAGAAGGCCGACCGTAGCGAGCCGTTTGGCCGCCACGGTGGTGATCTTCAAGGCATTATCGATCACTTGGACTACATCGCCGACCTTGGTGCCACCGCCGTCTGGTGTACTCCGCTTCTGGTGGACGACCAGTCCGAGGGGTCTTACCACGGCTATGCCTGTGGCGACTACTACCGCATCGACCCACGTTTCGGCAGCAATTCCCAGTACAGGGAATATGTCGCCAAAGCCCACGAGAAGGGTCTGAAAGTGATAATGGACATCGTGACCAACCACTGTGGCACCGGCCACTGGTGGATGAATAATCTTCCGTTCAAGGACTGGATCCATCAGTTTCCTGAATATACCGGCTCGAACATCGCCTTTTCAACGGCGATGGATCCGAACGCGTCGCAGTACGATGCGAATTTACAGGTCAGCGGCTGGTTCGTGCCTTCGATGCCGGACATGAATCTCGACAATCCGTTCATGCTGAAATACTTTCAGCAATGGGCGATCTGGTGGACCGAGTTCTCCGGCCAGGACGGCCTGCGTGTGGACACCTACCCGTACAACGAGAAAGTCCCTATGAGCAAGTGGTGCGAGGCCGTGATGAATGAATATCCAAACTTCAACATCGTGGGTGAGTGCTGGGACTCCAACATCGACCAGCTTGCCTACTGGCAGGGCGGCAACCCCAACCGTGACGGTTTCGACTCCCACTTGCCTTCGATTATGGATTTCCCTCTCCAGGAGGCGATCAACGCCGCTCTTTGCGAGGACGAGCCGCAGTGGGGACAGGGAATGGTCCGGGTATATTCAGCCCTCTCTCACGACGCCACCTATAATGATGTGTCCAAGATGCTGATATTCCTCTCCAACCACGACCATTATCGTGTCGCTGACGCCTGGAGGCAGAATCCGGACAAGTTGAAGATCGCCTACACCCTTCTGGCCACAGTCCGTGGGATCCCTCAGATTTTCTACGGTGACGAGATGGGATTCGCCACCGGCAAGACCTACAAGAGCGACGGCGAGTTGAGGATGGATTTCCCTGGCGGCTGGGAAGGCGACAAGGTTGATCTGTTCACCGAGGAAGGCCGTGCCTCCGCCACCGTCACAGTCGGCGGAAAAACAATCCCGCAGGGACAACTCGCTGAGCTTCACGACTATGCCAAGACCCTCTTCCAGTGGAGAAAGACCAAGGACGTGATCCACACCGGCCGCACGATGCACTTCCTCGGCCGTGACAACACCTACGCCTTCTTCCGCTACAACGACACCGACAAGGTCTTCGTGTACGTGAACAATTCCCCGGAGCCGAAAACCATCCCGTGGTCCCACTACTCAGAGATCGCCTCCGACCTAACCACCGGCCGCAACGTCCTCACCGGCGCCCCCGTCCAGATCTCCGACTCCACCGTCGTTCCTCCTTCCACCGCTTTGGTAGTAGAGTACACTTTGAAGTAGCTAGCCGAAGCCTCTGTCCTCGCCCAAGAGCCAGAGCGACATTCCAGCCCCAAAACGTCACTCGAGCGTGCCGCTCCGCACCCTCGGGCGACGTTTCATGCCTTAATTGTTCCCCGAGCATGTCGTGTGACACACTCGGGCGACGTTTCATGCCTTAATTGTTCCCCGAGCGTGTCGTATGGAACCCTTGGGCGACATTTCATGCCTTAATTGTTTCCCGAGCGTGTCGTGCGGAACCCTTGAGCGACATTCCAGCAAGATTCCGTAGCCGAAGATCCTTCCATGAATCTGTCCTGTAATTCTCCAGTGATCCGTCCGTCTCCTAAGGCTACATTCCAGCCCCATGTTGTTCCCCGACATTGCCGCGCTGCTCCCTTGGGCGACATTTCATGCTTTTATTGTTCCCCGGGCGTGTCGTGTGACACCCTTGAGCGACATTTCATGCCTTAATTGTTCCCCAAGCGTGTCGTGTGGAACCCTCGGGCGACGTTTCATGCCTTAATTGTTTCCCAAGCGTGTCGTGTGACACCCTTGGGCGACATTTCATGCCTTTATCGTTCCCCAAGCGTGCTGTGAGGAACCCTTGAGCGACATTCCAGCAAGATTCCGTAGCCGAAGATCCTTCCATGAATCTGTCCTGTAATCCGCCAGTGATCCGTCCGTCTCCTAAGGCTACATTCCAGCCCCATGTTGTTCCCCGACATTGCCGCGCCGCACCCTCGGGCGACGTTTCATGCCTTAATTGTTCCCCAAGCGTGTTGTGCGGAATTCTTGAGCGACGTTTAGACCATTTTTTGTTCCTCGGAGATGGTGCTGCGGTCGGAATGGTTGTGGGGAGGAGTAGGTGAACTGACAAATAATCATTATTTTTGCAGGCCGATCTTGGATTTTGTTACTTTGTCTGTTTTGAGTTTGCAGGTGTCAATGCGGAAGGCTAGATTGCCGATGACATGTTTAGGAACAAGGAGACCAAGTATGCGGGATTTGTTTCCTACCGTTTATCGTCCGAAAAGTGGAGAGGAAGCCTTGGACTTCGCTATGAATATGTCCAAGCAATCAACACGGATCAAGGGGAAGTGAAGAACTAGGCTGATTATTCGGACATTCTGCCTTCCCCGTCACTTTCTTCGTCTCTCGGAAAAGTGGAGCTGAACCTTGATTTCAGCAGCAGGGTCAACCGTCCTTCATTCTGTCAGTTGAACAACAGCGTCAGCTATAACAATCAATACCATTACGAACAAGGTAACATTTATCTGAAACCGCAATATGTCTATGACACGGAGTTCAGTTTGAATTACGGCATTTTCGACTTCAAAGTGGATTACCTGTACATCAAGGACTATATTCATCCTACGGTTGTGGCCATCGCCGGCAAACCCGGAACGGTAGCCTGGATGTCAACAAATGCCGACAGATTCCAGCAGTTAGGCGCGCAATGCGTTGTGGCTCCGGTTATTGGCTGCTGGAGGCCGACCCTGACGGCAGGAGTGTACAAGCCTTACTTTACGCTTGCGTACAACGGTTCCGAGACTAGTTATAATCGTCCTTACGGCCTCCTGGCTTTCCAGAACGCTGTCGAATTGAAAGGCGACTGGCTTTTGCGTGGTGATTTTTACTGGAACCTAAAAGGACATCACGGCATCTATGACCAGAACAGCCGCGCATCTTGCAACGTGATGGTTCAGAAACAATTGCTTAAGAAAAGGCTTACGATAACGTTGAAGGCTGAGGACTTGTTTGACTGGTCAAGGTTGAGTGATGTGAAGAGAGTCAATTTTGTGGTGCAGACCAGAAAGGTGAACAGCTTCAACCGTTGCGTCATCGCCTCCATCACCTATAATTTCAACAGTTTCAAGGATAAGTACCACGGCAGCGGTTCGGCCGACGACGAGATCAACCGCTTTTAGATGTGAGATATTCACGTGCGGCTGGCTGCGAGGTCGGTCATCAATGTAGTGTGCGACGACGGGAGCGGAAACATCAAATATTGCTCCTGTCGAGGGCAAAAACGCATACGACGGCAGCATTTTCTTCGGATAACGCTGCCGTCGTGATTAGGGAAGGTTCTTTGGCGTGGATTTTCCGCTTTTAGAAGAGTATGTTCTTGCTTTACCACTCACGTTATCGATTCCGTAAGTGATCATGTATTCTCTAAGGGTAGCACTTTTGACCTCTTTTGCTTCTCAAGAGTGTATTCTGCACTCTCGGGAAACGTTTAGTCCGCTTTTCGTTTCCCGAGGGTGTTGTTTGGCACTCATAAGCGACATTTTGAAGAGTTATTCGACATCTGCGTGGTGACCAGCGTCGCACTCTTGGGAAGCATATCTGCCACTTTCCGTTTTCGGAGAGTGACAGGTGACACTGTTGGGTAACGTTTGCCCTCATTTTTGTTACCGAAGAAATTGCGGATGAGAGGCCTTAAAAACTGAGTGCATGATATTCATTATATGGCGTGTAAGCCTAAAGTGGACGGCTTCGTGAAATTTGGTGTAAGCTATTGAAAATTAGATGCTATAAATTTTATTGCTATAGGCGTAAATAATCTTTTTTGAGCATCGCAGGGCAAAAAAACAGAAATTTCTGTTTCTTAATGAAAGTTTTTATGTTTTTGAATATGAGAGTGCGGGAAAGATGCTATATTGCGGTGAACCTGAATTTAGATTATATGGGCAGTCACAAACTCAATGAACTCCTGAAAGAGTACAGAAAACAACCTAAGTGGTATTACCACGTCATCTTCGACTCTATCGAAACAGGGCAGCTGTTCAACAGTGATGATGAATATGCCGACGGAATGAACAGCGTGGCCATCGGGCAATATGTCTGCGAGCTGTCCGTCATCGTGTTCGTGCTGATGGCCAATCATTGCCATATTCTCGTTCATGGATCCGGAGAGGACATCGTCAGGTTTTTCTTGTTCGTCAAGGAAAGGATCAATCGGAAACTCAAAGAGGATGGTTTTCCTCCGCTTCCGATAGACTATGGGTTTAAGATGGTGAAAGTGAACGATGAGCGGCAATTGGTGGACACGATAATCTATATCGCGAGGAATCCGTTGAAGGCCAGGCCGGATCTCATGGCAAGTGGCTATATCTGGGGATCCGCGAATTTGATTTTCAGCGATGTGGACAGACTATATGACAAGATTAAAGTAGCTGACATGTCATGCAGGGAAGCGATGAGGATATTCAGGACTAAAATCAGGCTTCCGGGGAATTACCTTTTTAATCGTCCTCGGGGATTCATTCTTCCGGAGTCCTATGTCCTTAATGGTAAGGCGGAGCGGATGCTTGTGAACTCGTGGAGGTTTAGTTCAGGGCTTGTGAGGAACTTTGACGCTTACCTTAAGATTGCCGAGGGTGTCGGTGAGATGATTATATTTTCGGAGAATGAGTTGAACGAGATTGTCAATCAGGTTCTTCGGGATCATTTCAAGGTGGACTCTGTCAAAGATTTGGGAGTTGATGATAAGTGCCGCTTGGCTTTGATCTTGAAAAGGAAGTACCGCGTTGACACAAAACGAATTGCCCGCAAGATCCATGTTGAGGTTGCGGTGCTCAATAAACTGTTTGAATAGTTCTCCTGACGCATTGCGCGGCACCCTTGGGCGGCGGAAAGGGGCGGAAGTGTCACCGGAGAGTGTCGCGCGGCACCATTGGGCAGCGGAAAGGGGCGGAAGTGTCGCCGGGGAGTGTCGCGCGGCACCCTTGGGCGGCGGAAAGGGGCGGAAGTGCCGCCGGGGAGTGTCGCGTGGCACCCTTGGGCAACGGAAAGGGACGAAAGTGTCACCGGAGAGTGTCGCGCGGCACCCTTGGGCGGCGGAAAGGGGCGGAAGTGTCGCCGGGGAGTGTCGCCGGGGAGTGTCGCCGGGGAGTGTCGCGCGGTCACTGAGCTTGCCGAAGTGGCCATATTTTCAGGGATGGTGGCCGTGATTCTTCGTCAGATGATGGCGAATCTGCCAAATTGTCATATTCGGGGGAATGGCATAACATTCGATAATACTCCTTGCGTCCGGCTTCGGGAACGATGAAGGCGAAAGAAAAACGCTGCACTTCGGATCTGGCTGGGCAAAAGAAAGAATGATGCCCAGATCCGGTGAACGGGGTCGGGCGAGAAACAAAAAGAATAACGAAAAACAAAAAAGAATAATAGGAGATTAAGAATATGGGAAAAATTATTGGTATCGACCTTGGAACCACGAATTCGTGCGTTGCGGTCATGGAAGGCAATCAGCCAACCGTCATAATCAACAACGAGGGTGAAAGAACCACCCCTTCAGTAGTCGCCTTTACCGATGGCGGTGAAAGAAAGATCGGTAACCCTGCAAAGCGTCAGGCCATCACGAACCCGCAGAACACAGTCTTCTCCATCAAGAGATTCATGGGTGAGACTTACGAACAGGTTCAGAAGGAGATCGCCAGAGTGCCTTACAAGGTTGTCAGAGGTGAGAACAACACTCCGCGTGTTGACATCAACGGCAAGCTCTATTCACCTCAGGAGATTTCAGCGATGATTCTCCAGAAGATGAAGAAGACCGCCGAGGACTACCTCCGTCAGGAAGTCACCGAGGCTGTCATCACAGTTCCGGCCTACTTCTCAGACTCACAGCGTCAGGCCACAAAGGAGGCCGGCAAGATCGCCGGACTCGATGTCAAGAGAATCATCAACGAGCCTACGGCCGCAGCCCTGGCTTACGGTCTTGACAAGAAGAACAAGGACATGAAGGTCGCTGTGTATGACCTTGGTGGTGGTACATTCGATATTTCCATCCTTGAGCTTGGTGGCGGAGTCTTCGAGGTTAAGTCAACCAACGGTGACACACACCTTGGAGGTGACGACTTCGATCAGGAGATCATCAACTGGCTCGCCCAGGAGTTTGCCAACGAGAACGGCGGAATCGACCTGAAGAAAGACCCTATGGCCCTTCAGAGATTGAAGGAAGCCGCCGAGAAGGCCAAGATCGAGCTGTCCAACCAGACATCGACCGAGATCAACCTGCCTTACATCATGCCGGTTGACGGGATTCCTAAGCACCTTGTAAAGACTCTTACCAGAGCCAAGTTCGAGCAGCTTTGCGACAACCTCTTCCAGAGGTCTATCGAGCCTTGCCGTCAGGCACTCAAGGACGCCGGCCTGAACGCTTCCGATATTGATGAGGTTCTTCTCGTGGGTGGTTCAACACGTATCCCTAAGGTACAGGAACTTGTCAAGGAGTTCTTCGGCAAGGAACCTAACAGGAGTGTCAACCCAGACGAGGTTGTGGCCATCGGCGCGTCAATCCAGGGCGGTGTGCTCGCAGGTGATGTGAAGGATGTGCTTCTGCTTGATGTCACTCCGCTGTCACTCGGTATCGAGACCCTCGGTGGTGTGATGACAAAGCTCATCGAGTCCAACACGACCATCCCTACCCACAAGTCTCAGGTGTTCTCCACCGCGGCTGACAACCAGCCTTCTGTAGAGATTCACGTGCTTCAGGGTGAGCGTCCTATGGCGAAGGACAACAAGGAGATCGGTCTCTTCCATCTGGACGGAATAGCTCCGGCTCCGAGGGGAATACCTCAGATCGAGGTTACCTTCGACATCGACGCCAACGGTATCCTGAACGTGTCCGCCAAGGACAAGGCTACCGGCAAGGAACAGAACATCAGAATCGAGGCTTCATCAGGTCTGTCTGACGACGAGATACAGAGGATGCGTGACGAGGCGAAGGCCAACGAGGCCGCCGACAAGGAGGCCAAGGAGAAGGTTGACAAGATCAACAACGCCGACGCTCTCTGTTTCCAGTCCGACAAGAACCTGAAGGACTACGGCGACAAGATTCCTGCTGACAAGAAGTCAGCCATCGAGTCAGCCCTCGGCTCCCTCAAGGAGGCTGTCAAGAATCAGAACATCTCTGACATCGACCGCTACACCGAGGAACTCACGAAGACTTGGAACGCCGCCTCAGAGGACATGAACCGCGCCGCCCAGGCCGGTGCCCAGCAGGGACCTCAGAACCCTTACGGCCCACAGGCCGGTCCACAGGGTCCACAGAACGGCCCGGACGATCAAGGTCCTGACGAGCAGTAAAGACGATCGGATAATCGGATGATAATCAGATAATAAGAGAGAGAGGATGTGATTTCACACCCTCTTTTTTTTGTCCTCGTCCGTCAGGATGCTCACGAGTCACTTCGTGGCAGTCGGCTGGATTCCGTCGTACTGTTCGCAGACGGTGTGGTAGCTTTCAAGGTTGCCGATGTCGTAGCGGTGTCCGGGCATCTCCATTGCGTGGACAGGGGTCTGGGTGGAGAGCCATGCTATGTAGCTGCCGGGAGCGTCGGTGCCGCAGCCGGCGGTGATGCCGGCGGAGATCAGGCTTGCGTCCTTGCGGGTGCAGTAGTAGAACGGGGGACAGCACCAGTGGGAGCGAGGCTCTGACGGCTTCTCCTCCATGCCAAGCACGAGGTCTTCGGAGCTGACCTCCACGACACCGCATTTGCGAAGGCGCTGCTCCGAAGGCTCGAAGAAGCGCATGATGCAGGACGTACCCTTTGCGCGGGCATATTCAATGAACCTTACGAGGCTGAAATCCAGCACATTGTCTCCGGCTATGACCAGCATGTCGTCGTCGATGCCGAGGGAATCGATCGCGAATTGGATGTCGCGCACCGCACCCAGGCGCGTCTCGTTCGTCACCGTGCCGTCGTCCACGACAGTGATCTTGTCATCCGGTCGTCCGGCGGCCCAGTCGAGGAAATGCGCGGCGAACTTGTGGTTTGTGATGACTACATATTCATCAATCGCCCCGGAGGTTTTGATGTCGTCGATCAGCCAGTCAAGGATGGCTTTGTCCTTGATTTTCAGTAAGGGTTTTGGAAAATTTTTCGTCAGAGGGTAAAGCCGCGTCGCATAACCGGCGGCAAGGATCAGGCATTTCATGACTTGGCTTCTAAATTTTCACGCCGTCCGCGCTATGGCAGATGCAGGCCGAGTAATGCCCCCGCAGATCCGGGAACTCGGCAAGATACTCAGTCTCGACTTTTTTGAATATTTCCTCCTTGAACGACGGGTCGATCAAGGCCATGCAGCAGCCCTTGAATCCGGCTCCGCTGAAGCGGCCTCCGTAGATGCCGTCGGTTCTGGTCATGATCTCGTAGATCTTTTTCAGCTCTGGAGAGCCGGTCTCCCATTTCTCGATGGATGAGCCTTCTCCATCTCGACAGCGCCGGCGATCATCTCGCGCACATCGAATCCCGCCAGCACGATCGGCAGAAGTCCGACCGGAGTGAGGACGGAGAACCGGCCTCCCACGTTGTCCGGAACGACAAATGTCCTGTAGCCTTCCTGTGTGGAGAGGGTCTTGAGGGCTCCCTTGTGAGCATCGGTGATGGCGACAATCCTTTCGGAAGCGTCTTTGTAGGTCTTCTCGATGTGTTCCTTGACGATCCTGAACGCGACCGCCGGCTCGGTTGTGGTGCCGGACTTGGAGATCACCACGGTGACGACATTCCTCTCGGCCACAAGATCCATCAGCTCCGCGAGGTACTCTTCGGAAAGATTGTTACCTGCGAAGACAACCTCCGGAGCCTCTTTCGCCCCGCCAAGCTGCTTGGCGAAATTGTGGGAGAGTGCCTCGATGGCGCAACGGGCTCCGAGATAGGATCCACCGATGCCGATAACGACCACCAGGTTGACACCTTTCGCCTTCCAGCAGTCACGTACCGCCTCGCAATCGGCGATCAGTGACTCCGGCGTCTGCGATGGCAGGTGCTTCCATCCGAGGAAGTCGTTGCCCGCACCGCTCTCGCTTTCAAGTACATCGAAGGCCTCAAGAGCCTTGCCGACGTATTTCTTGTAATCTTCATCCTTGACAAAGGAGGCACATCCTCCCAAATTGACTTTAACCATTTTCTACCAAATTATTAAGGTTAACTAACTATGTATTCGTTAAACAAACCTGTTCAACCTGTTCAATCTGTTCAACCTCTCCAGCCTGTCCAAATCTTTTTGGTAGATAATCCTTAGCCGTCAATAATATGCCACCGGCACACTCTTTCTTACCCAAGGCATCTACCAACAAAAAAACATTTTGCAAAAAATAACCATTTTCGCAATAACAACTCCCACTTATCACGGATAATTTTAACGAATATGTTCGCCAAGGAATATTCATTCATGGGTACCGCCGCCAGTAACCACGACAGCACGCCAGTAAAGTAGGTCAGAAGTCGAATATGTACTAAGTGCCAAGCCCTTCGTGAGCAAAATAGCCGCTTGGGCTCACGAGCGTGACTCGCAGGTGGCCTTCGTGAGCGAAACAGGCGTTCCTGCTCACAAGCGTGACCCGCGGGCGGCCTTCGTGAGCAAAACGGGCGTTCCTGCTCACAAGCGTGACCCGCAGACGGCCTTCAGACTCCTCATTGTGCGCATGGTTTTGAAAATAGCAGCGGCGGCCAAACTTTTGGCCGCCGCTGCCTATGGTATGGTCACCGGGTTGGGGCTAAAATACATGCTCCTTGTCCGGTGTCAAAGGAACACTATTTTTTGAAGTAATTGAAGTTGTTGTTGATGATGGCCTGAGGCAGGAGATCGCCATAGACCTCGTAGCGTCCGGACTTAAAGTTGCCTACCCAGTCCATCATGATCATTCCTGTTGCGGTGTTTAAAATAAGTGCACGCCAAATTTCCAATCAAAATAAAGCCAAATATCCAAATATAAATACGCCATTTTTCCAAAAAAATATTCAAAATGAATTGAATTACAAAGGAATGTACTATCTTTGCACCAAAATATAATTCTATGGAATATAAGAATCGAATAGCAGATCAACTGCTACGTGATAAATTAGAGGCAATGGGTACTGTCTTGATAGAAGGTCCCAAGGCTTGTGGCAAAACAACTACAGCAGAGCAACAGGCTAAAAGCATTATTTATATGGATGACCCTACCAAACAGCAGCAATACAAACAGATGGCGCAAACAAATATTAGCTTTTTGCTTGAGGGGGAAACTCCTCGTTTGATTGATGAATGGCAGGAAGTTCCCCAATTTTGGGATGCCATCCGATTTGAGGTAGACCATAGAGGCGAAGATGGACAATTTATGCTTACAGGTTCTGCGGTGCCTGCTGAAGCTAAAGATATTCATCATACAGGTACTGGAAGATACGGATGGCTTACCATGCGCCCTATGAGTTTGTGGGAATCCGGCGACTCTACTGGTGAGATAAGCCTATCGGATTTGTTTCTTACACCTGATAAAATAGGAGCTTTGAATAAACTTACATTGCCGATGCTTGCTTTTGTTGTTTGCCGTGGAGGGTGGCCTAAGGCTTTGCAAAAGAAAACAGAAAAGGCATCACTATTGCAGGCGACAGAATATTATAAAGCGATAACAAATAGCGATATATCACGAGTTGACAACGTAAAACGAGATGCCGAACGGGCAAAGAGAATTATGCGTTCTTATGCCAGACATCAAGGCTCTCAAGCAAGTATCGCGACAATCCTTGCCGATATATCAGCAAATGAACCGGAGGATGTAAGTGATGAAACAATAGATTCATACCTTACTGCCTTGCGGAAAATATTCATAATAGAGGATATGCCGGCGTGGAATCCCAACTTAAGAAGTAAAACCGCTGTTCGCACATCAGACACAAGGTACTATGTCGACCCGTCAGTTGGTGTGGCAGCTCTTGGACTAGGTCCTAATGATTTAATTAATGACCTGAATACATTTGGGTTGTTTTTTGAGGCAATGTGCATTCGAGATCTTAGGGTTTATGCCGATGCCTTGGATGGCTCTGTATATCATTATAGAGACAAGAATGGTTTGGAATGTGATGCTGTGGTACATTTGCGTAATGGCTCATATGGTCTTATTGAAATAAAGTTAGGTGGAGAAAAGTTGATTGAGGACGGTGCAAAAACCTTAATGGCACTTTCAAATATCATAGACACCTCCCGAATGAAAGCCCCTGCTTTTTGTATGGTGCTGACAGGTGTTGGTGACTTTGCCTATAAACGAACAGATGGAGTGTATGTTGTGCCGATTGGATGTTTGAGATCATAAGTTTTGACATTCAGAATAATAATAGTTAATGTAAGCAATGATGCATGGATAAAATCTGTAACTTCGATATTGTAATCAATACATGTCTTGCTGAGATCAATCCGACCTCGCTAATGCCGGATTTCGATAAGAACGGTTTTTTGTTATCGGTCATCAACGGATTTGCTTACACCCGCAGGCGGCCTTCGTGAGCAAAACGGGCGTTCCTGCTCACAAGCGTGACCCGCAGGCGGCCTTCGTGAGCAAAACAAGCGTTCTGGCTCACGAGCGTGACCCGCAGGCGCCCTTCGTGAGCGAAACAGGCGTTCCTGCTCACGAGCGAGACCCGCAGGCGGCCTTCGTGAGCGAAACGGGCGTTCCTGCTCACAAGCGTGACCCGCAGGCGGCCTTCGTGAGCAAACTGACAGTCGTACTTTATCGAATGCTTACACTCAGAGTTTACTGTTCCCTATAGTGGAGAAATGACTCTTCACAAAAGCGGTGAGAGGCCTGAGCAAGACCTCTCACCGGGACACAAAATTAGCAAAATTGCCGTTAATAATCAAAGGGTAAGATCAGAAATTCATCGGTGTGGTGTGATCAGTCGTAAGCATTCGGTAAACCCCGTCTTTTCCGCATAACTCCACCGGAGTATCTTTGCGGTTCATAAATAAGGAACCGTATGCACATTGTTATTTCATATACTCGTAGATGAAAATAGGAAAAGAATTTAATACAGCAACACTTCTATTGGGTTTGACATGGAGCAAGAGTTGCCTTTCGAATATTGATAGCTGATTGACAACAGACTTCTCCTTTGGCATCGCATTTACTCCTGCTATAAGCAAGTTAGCTTTACTGACATTCATCTGCTTAAGAAATTGCCAGTTGTCTTTCACCTTCATATACTTTTCCTTGGTCGGCGTTTCGCCATCCTTGAGCAAGATGTGGTCGAGACTGTCATAAGCCGAAAAATTACGAGCCAGACGTTTGAAATCCTTACACTCTTCTCTGCTTACTACATAGTTGGCATAATCGTTGTCGGGAAGTTCCTTGGTATAGCGGATGGACTCAATCATCGGGTAGTTGATGTAGAGCTTTCCGTTCTCGGTTTCGTCTGCAAACAATGCCAGCATCTCTTCTACTCTTTGATTGATTTCTTCAAGCGAAAGGTGAGAGTGTTGGAAGTCATAGTCAAAGAATAGGAATATTTCCGAAATGTCTGAACTTCTGATACCGTTCAAGATGGAGTCACCTCTTGCTGCCAAGCGTTCTCGCATGACAGAAACAATATCTCCACCGTCTTCATATTCCTTCAGCTCATTGTAAAGGTCATATATGTTATTCCCGAAAGAACAAATGATATTGTCATTTACCTTCGGGAAATAGAGTCTTTCCAATGTTCTATACAGGCGAGGCTCACGCTCGTCGCCTTCAAATACAAACAGAATCATAGGCCAAAAGTTCCGCCTCTATATAGTTTCTCCAAGTTATGGGCAAAACGAAGTTCCTTGTCCGTCAAGTCACAAATAGCCTTTATTTCGTTGTTCCTGAGGATAAAGAAACAATCAGGACGAAGCAAGTCATTGGAAAGAAGGAATGTGTCGTGGGTGGTTACGAACACCTGGTTGTTGCCTTCAAACAATCGCTTGCAAATCTTATATGATAGTTCGTGGTGGTAGAAAGCATCAAACTCGTCGATGAAGACGAACGAAGCGTTGTCCATCTCTTTCAGCCAATAATACTGCAACTCCAGATTCCTTGTGCCTGTGGATGCAACCCATTGGAACGGAATTCTCACACCGTTCATTATGCAGAAGAGAATGTTGTCGCCCTTCGTGTTAGGTGCAAACTCATACTCCTGACCACTTACTTCTTTCAAATAAGCTGCAAAGTCGTCAGCAAGGTTGTTCTTTATGATATACTCTTCCACGTTGCTGCCACCTTCCTTCAAGCCAATGAATTCACGGTAGTCGAGACTTCTGAAGAATAGCATATTCTCTACGAAATCGCGAAGTTGTAGCAGGGCATGGTCTTTGGGAAGTGGCACAGAACTCAATAGATAGTTTACTATAGAAATGTTGTTGGCACTATCTTTAAGATTCTGAATGGCAACGGCGGTCAAGCCAAATTCTTCGGAAATAGCCAATTCGTCTTTGTCTTTAACAAGAATCTCTTTTTTGTCTACAATTAGCTTTTCGCTGATGATATCGCCTTTCAGTTCCGATGCTATTTTACTGTAACTGTATACTACCACATGACCGTCGAAAGAAAATGTGTAATCGAAATCAACCGGCTCGTTGTGGCATGACGCACATGCATAATTCAGATAGTAATCAGGCTTCTTCCACTTGTGAGAAAGATGGTTGGCAATGTCGAATATTGCCAATCCGAAGTTCGACTTACCGGCTCCATTCGGTCCGTAGATAATACCGTTCTTTACAATGCCATTACGTACTGCATCGTTATTGAACGTATAATTGCTCGGATGAGACAAGTCCCACTCTATACGATTCTTGAACCCTCTATAGTTCTTAACTGCAAATCTCGTTAACATGACAATATTGATTAGTGATATTTTGACTACAAAGGTACAAAAAAACAACGTATCCGTAAATAAATTACGGCATATACTGGATCAGGGATTATAGGTATATTAAATTATTACTGTCCGCTAAAACTTTTTGACAGTATAAAAAATTAGGCTGAATCTCCGATTGGGAGGTCCAGCCTTTTGGTTATCTTTGTTTCTGC
>JABLTQ010084570.1_pt1 | contig 26379 bp, 19 predicted proteins | sample 7160101 | NCBI WGS metagenome assembly JABLTQ01 (sample SAMN14651228, study PRJNA627086) | human gut metagenome | isolation source: feces | host: Homo sapiens
CCGAATTTTCCGTTATAATAGCCGAGAGTTTTCATTGTAAACACCTGCGTCCTGCGGACGCGCCTTTCTTCCGCTTTATCCGGCGGATAATAGCCGGAGCACCCGTTCTTCCGCTTGGACGGCAATCGGAATATACGGATTTTCCTTATATTTATGCGCTCATTATATCTCAAATCACGTCCAAAATAAAGGGGTTTGCAAAAAAACTGAGTATTTTTTGTTAGATCAAAAATATCCGAAATATTTTTCGTTAGCAAGGCGCAATATTGAAAAATATTCGGATATCTTTGCATTATTCGTCGTATTTTCGAAAAAGATCAGTTCGGCACAACGGTTATGCCTGTCTTCACGGATTTGAGGACAACATGAGTTTTGGTGCCGGACACGCCGTCGAGACTTTTCAGCATTCTGTGTATAAGCTCAAGGCTGTCCGAGGAATCCGTAATGATCTTCAGCATAAAATCGTAATCCCCTGTCATGTAGTAGCAGGAAACGATATTCGGATTCTGCGCGACAAGCTCCGTAAAACGGTCATAATACCGCGGATGCTCGAGGCTGACCTCCATAAGCGCTATCACATCGTTGCCGAGCGTCTTCTGATCGAGCACTACCGTGTAGCCGCATATGACGCCGGAAGCCTCAAGCTTCTTTATTCTCTCGGTAACCGCCGATACCGAAAGATTTACCTCTTCGCTTATCTGGGACGCTTTTGCCCTTGCGTTGTTCTTGAGGCAGGATAGAATTTTAAGATCAAGACTGTCCATTTTTCACCTTTTTTCCGGAACGGCGGTTTCGGTCACAGCCGTTTCATCCGTCGTTTCCTCTGTATTTTCAGTATTTTCGTAGCCGTTTACCGTCAGGTATTCGTACTTCGTTTCGAGAAGCACCGTAAATCCGCCGCCGCCGTATGCGCTTTTCAGATACGGAACGGCTACATATTTCAGAACCGGGGAATCATCGCAATCCGCCGGGACGGTTTCCTTCACGGTGATCGTCTGTCCTGTTTCATCGGCGCGGCATGACTTATATGAGAAATCCACATCCTCCGAAGCCACCACATCCCCCACGAAATAGAGAACGTAGCTTTCAAAAAATTTATCACCGTATATATTTTCGGGAATTCCGTAAACCGCGGCAAGCTCCGTGAGGGTATCCATGTCAGTGATGACCGTGCAGTCGCGCGGAGTATACTCCGTCGGTTCCGGCGGCGCCTCGGAAAGCTTTGCGATCGGGAGAACGGTTTCGCCGTTATACCTCGATTTCGGATATGCAACCTTAATATACTGCCTGCGATAATCGGGAGAGGCGTTTACATTGCGGCATCTCGTTATATTTATTTTGAGAATTCCCCGTTCGTTCGACACGGAATCGAGGCTGTATCGGCTCAAGCCCTCGGAATCCCCGCACGATACTATAAAAAGGAGATTCGAATCGAAAAAATCCCTGTCGTATTCTTCGCCCGCGGCGATCGCCCACGGAGTACCCGAGATCTCCGAGTACTCATATGCGATTTTGACACGGGCATTCATTGCGCTTTCCGCATCCTCTCCGGCGAATATCTCCGCATTCTCGATAATATCCGGCTCGATCTGATAAACAAGCTTCTGACCGTCGTAATCACGTCTGTTGATCTCAACAAAGAGGTACCCGACGTCCCCGGCAGCGTATCTGATCTCATCGGGGAGTACGTTTTTTCTGAGAACAAACGTCATCTCCGATTTTCCGGACATGACCGCGTTAAGGTCGTATGCCGCACTTTCACAGCTGCAGAGTCTTATCGCAATCACCGCTTTATTCAGGAAAAAGTCCTCATCATAGCCGCGGCGCATAATCACGTCCTTGTATTGATTTCCGGAAAAGTCCTTTGATTTGTCGGAAAGATACGAAGTAAGTGCCGAATAGGATTTTAAATATTTGAGGCTTATATCGGAATCTGTGCCTTTGCCCGTACCCTGAACAAAGAATGTGCCGAATCCGATCTGCGATTTATACCGCTTCACTCCGCATTTTTCGAGAAGAGATGCGGAATCCGCATCCTGTGTACAGTACAGGAAGAAATCGCTGCCGTCCTTTACGGCGATGAATTTTTCCGAATCGTAGCCGTTTATCGAATAAAACGCCGTGCCGATCTCGAGATGCGCAGCTTCGCCGTTTTCCGGAACGTATGTTGTCATATCCACGGATTTCGGCGTAAGGCGCGAGGTCGCGCCGAGCATGTTATTCACATATTTTTTATCGAGCGTGCCGTAGGTGTTTATATAAGAACGGTCGTTCCATTTAAGAAAATCGACCCATTCCTCGGTGATCCCGGATCGGAGTCCGCCGATCAATCCGGCGATGTTGAGGACGCAGGCGGTAATAACAACGAGAGAAGCAATTACAAGGACAAGGATGTTTATTGCCTTACCCAAAGCGTTCTCACCGCCCTTCTCACAGAATAGTTTTCGGAGCCGAACGGCGCCGGATAAGTAAATTATACACCTTTTTGTCTCATTCGTCAATATTATTTATTAAAAGTGCTGTCCAAGGATCAAAGAAATGCGTGCGGAGAGTGAAATTACCGCACGAAGCACGGCGCAGATGGGAAGCATAACGAAACAATTTAATATGATCATCCGGTGCGAAACGGTCGGAACAAAATCCGGCGCATAGATGGTGCAAACGGCTTCGGCGGCAGCCACCATTCCGAATCGGGTGATACCCCGCAACAAAAACTAATCCCGCGACAGAGGCGGCGGAAAGAGGCAGTCCGGACACAGAAAAGACCGTGCAGGAAAACCTGCACGGTCTTGAATTATGCATCAAGTACGATTACTTAATAGCGTTGATGAGGAGGATGATATCCTTCATGTTGATGCTTCCGTCAGCATTCATATCAGCCGCATCATTGTTGTAATCGATTTCCCAACCGGCATTAACTCTGATGAGGATGATGAGGTCCTTTGCATTGACTTCGCCGTCGTTGTTAAGATCGCCGAGAGTAACAGACTTAGCGGTGATCTCGAACTCAACGGGAGCGCTCTCGAGACCGGAGTAAGCCTTGGTCTCGGCAACGGCAGCCTTTACAAAGTACTTGCCTGCTGCGGTAGGAGCCTCTGCGGAGTACTCGCCGTCAGCTGCGGTGCTGTAGGTGAAGGTAACTGCGCCGTATGCAGCTGCTGCAACGGGAGCTGCCTCGCCCTTGCCCTCTTCCCATCCTGCGATGGAGAGCTCGGTGGTCCAAGTGTTAAGGAACTTGCCTTCCTGAGCCATATAAAGAGCCTCACGGAGAGCGTCTACCTTAGCCTTGTCGGAGAATGCGTTGTAAAGTACGTCTGCATTTGCTGCGGTAACGATAGCGTCAGCGATATCCTGCTGATCGAGATCGGTAGCGAGCTGTGCGGGATCAACGTACGGGAGAAGCTTCTCGCCGATTTCCTTGACTGCATCAAGGTTTGCGATTTCAGCGGTGTTCTCTGCAGGAACCTTAGCGATGGACTTGGAAACTACCTTGTAAGCCTTTGCAAGGTCAAGGAGCTTGGAGAGATCGTAAGAAACGGTCTCGGGGATATCTACGAGTGCGCCGCCGTCATTTGCGAAGAACCAATCGTCAACGTTGGTGCTCTCAGGATTTGCAGTCATGGTCTCGCTGCCGGTCTTGGCAGTGATGTTTGCCCAAGTCATGTTAAGGCTGCGTCCGTCGAGGTAGAATGTGCCTGCACCGTCGGTGCACTTGGTGTACTTGAGTGCGAGTTCGCCGTCGAGCCACATGGATACGGTGCGCTCACCGCCTGCGGTGATCTTGAGTTTAAAGGTGTGCCATTCGTTCTCGGTAATCTCTACGGGAGAAACAACAACGGTATTGTTTCCGGTCGGGATTCCCGCTCCGTCATCGGAGAACGGGTTGCCGCCTACATAGAAGTTCTTGTAGTGAGCGTTGTAACCGTACATCTGACCGAATGCACCGAAGTGGAGTCCGGCTCTCTTGTCGTTGGTGTTGGTAACTTCGATGAGAAGTTTGCCTTCGAATTCAGCGTCACCGCCGTTTGCAATAATCTTGTTGAAGAAATTGCCTGTAGTATCGGGATTACCGCCGAGCGGAATCTGAGTGCAGTCGCCGAGACTGTACTTTCTGCCCTTACCGCCGCCGGTAACGACCTTCGCGCTCTCGATAATCTCATCGACATTAAAATCGTCAAGTCCGGCATAGGTATTGTATGTAGCGCGAGCTGCAAGAAGCTTACCGTAATTGGTAACAGCTGCCTTCTGCTCATCGGAAAGCGCCTTGTAAGCATCTTCCGCTGCGGTTATAGCTTCACCGCTGTCGATAACGGTATAGGTCTGGGTGTTCTCTTCGAGAGTAACTTTGTCACCGAGGAAGCTGTATACGAAGGGCTGTCCTGCGAAAGGATCCTTGCCTTCGCCAGCGAAAATCTGTGCGGGAGTGAAGATGTGATCCGCATCATCATAATAAAGGTTGGTGCTGTAGATGTTTGCGGTGCAGTATGCGCTGTTGAACCAGCAGAGATTCTTTGCGATCTGCCATGTACGGCTGTCTTCACGGTAGTTAAGAACTTCAACACCGTCAAGGTAAAGAATGATGTGCCAGTCATCGGTAGCTTCAACGGTGAAGTTGTAAACTACGCCGGGCATGAGAACCTGATCATACTTGGTTGCGCCGAACTCAGAAGGCTGAAGGGTGTTGCGAATGTCGTAGTTTGTGCCGCCGTCAGCGATAACCCAACGCTGTTGATCAAAGCGATAGCCGACATAATTATTGGCGATAGTTACACCGAAGTTCGGAACATAATCCTTACCGGTGGTGTAGGAATCAAAGCTGAAATCCATGGTGAGCTTCCAAGGACCGCTTTCGAAGTCATCCTCGGACTTGAAGTAAGGTCTGCTCCAGTCCCAACCGGGAAGATCGGTAAGCTTAACAGAGGGTTTAACATCAGCTTCGGTGCGCACCTGATACTTAACCTCACCGATTGCGTCGATCTGCGCGATAACAGCGTCGACTGCATCATCTGCTGCGAAAGACGTTACTGCCAAGCATGACAGGAGCATCACTGCGCAAAGCACAAATGATAAAATTCTTTTCATAATTGTCCTTCCTTTTAAATTAAAATATTTTCTTCAAGCACTCCGCCTCCGGTTTACACCGTCGGCGATAGCGGCTTAAAAAACAAATTAGGGCGGTCCGCAGTGATTCGCAGACCTTGGGAGAAAAATGTTCAAGTGTCGAAACATTCCGTTCATCCCATGTTTTCGAAGTATTAATATGATTTACGTTGCTATTATACCATGTTCTCCGCGACATTGCAAGTACTTTTGTTAAAAAAGTGTCCGCAATATGAAAAAACTTTCTCCCGTTTGTGTTTATTGACCAAGCGGGGCAGAAACCGGCAGAATTTGTTCCGCCGTGAGACAAAAAACAGTAATCTTTGTCGATTTTTATTTACAAATGTGCCCTTTTCGGAAAATATTTCCGTGTTCCGGCTGTGAGACATGCCGATTGCTTAAAATTTTACTCTTCTTTTTCGGGAAGAACGTCTTCGGAAGATGCGGACTGTTCTCCGTCCTCTTCAAGTATGGGAATAAAGCGCTTTGCGAATCTTCCCTTTCCTCGCGTCTTTACATATATATACCCGATGATGCTGAACACGACCGCGCCGATAAAGTTGACTATCAAATCCTTCATTGTATCGATAAGTCAGATATCGAGGTATCCGCCGAGTCCGAGCGATTCACCGTTCACTGCAACGTCGGTTATATTCTTGATAATGACGGCTTTATTGCTGTTTGTCGGATCGAGTTTGACCGACGATATGGTATTTATAACAAAATCCTTCTGCATATCGGTCTTGAATATCATATCCATTCCGAATTCGAAGAATTCCCAAAGCACACCGATCGTCATCGAGAAGCAGAACGCCACGATCGCAAGAAAAACGGGCGAAAGCTCGAATTTGATGCGCCGATTACGGTTGAATATATCGACAAGGGCAAAGCCGAACGCGGCGCAGATGAATCCGTTTATCGTATGGAGCATAGTATCCCACAGCGGATATTTGATATAGTAGCTGCCGATCTCGCCGAGGATCTCCGCCGCGAACACGAAAAGCAGGATTATCATCTCAAGCGTATTCGGCAGATCGATGCCGAAGCTTTTTTCAACGAATATAGGTATTAGGAAGAGTATCAGCGTGAGCACGCAGGTGAACACGCTCTCCCAATCGCCACGCAGTATGCAGAGCACAAGCACTGCGATAACTATGGCTCTGAGCACAAGGTACACGGCAAATTTGACGGGGCTTTCCTTGATCTGCTCGCGGAGATTTGCGAATTTTCTGTCTTTTCTGTCTTTCTTCCGAGTTTTCATCTCATTCCTCTGAATTTTATATTCCTTCGGCAAACGCGGCGATGCACTCGCCGAGGCGCGCGTATCCCGCGTCGTTCATGTGCGACTGATCGGCATACTGCGGATACGGTGCGACATATTCCTTTTCGGGATCGTAGTCCGGGTTCATGACGACCGAAGAATGCGTGAAATGTTTCCATGTGAAGCGGTTGATGCCGCTCGTATGCCATGCGTCGCAGCACGGAATATTATATTCCCCGGCGATGCGCTTTATTTCCTCAGCCATGGTTTCGAGCGAGCGTCCGCTGCCCTCGGGGAATTCTTCGTATCCGTCGGCGCAGACCCAATCGTATCTGCCGACGCAGTGCGGAGTGACGAGCATCAGGCGGCAGCCGAGGTGATCGCATTCGTCAAGGAGGGCGTATATTTTCTCGATCACATAGGCAAATTTTGCGCGAAGCGTCTTTTGCTCGGGATACATATCGCCCTTTTTGCCGTATTCGATATCGCGCTCGTTATATGCGCCGAGCAGGATGATAAGATCAACGGTGCGCAGCTTCTCCACGGTGAGCGGACCGAGCTTGCCGGATACCGCCGTATTCGGGTCTCCCGCAAACCCCGACTGACCGTCAACCATGTCGATAAGTCCGATCCCGCCGTTTGCGTGGGTCGAGATGTTGCATCCCGTGCGGCGGGCGAACTCAGCCTGCCATCTTCCGTCTGAGGTGATGCTGTCTCCTATGCAGAGTACGTTTTTTCCGTTCCATTTACTCATAGCTGTTGTGCTTTCGAGGGAAAGCTTCCTTTCATAATTATTGATTAGATTCAGCCTTCCTTTTTCGGAAGGAGACGTACAAGATCAAAGACGCTGCGCAGCGGTGTGCATTCGATATTCCCGACTTTCTTTGCCGAGTACGACGGGAGTGCAATCTTCGCAAAACCGAGACGCGCGGCCTCGGCGGCGCGCAGCTTGGCGGTTCTGACCGAGCGTATCTCTCCGGCAAGTCCGATCTCGCCGACCGCGATCACGTCCTGCGGCACGGGAATGTCGCGGATGCTCGATATCAGCGCAATCGCGATAGCCGCGTCGATCGCGGGTTCGTCGAGGCGGAACCCGCCTACCACGTTCAAGTAGACGTCGCTTCCGGAAAAGCGGAGTCCGAGCCGCTTTTCGAGTACGGCGAGAAGCAGGCACATCCGGTTATAGTCAAGCCCGTCGGCGGTTCTGCGCGGCGACGGGAACGCCGTCGGCACGACGAGCGCCTGAACCTCCGCGATGATCGGTCGATTTCCCTCGATCACGCAGGTCGCGCAGGAGCCGGAAACGCCGTTCGGTCTCGACGCAAGGAAAAGCTCCGACGGATTCGGCACCTCGCGCAGTCCGTCCTCCGTCATATCGAAAACGCCGATCTCATTCGTCGAGCCGAAGCGGTTCTTCACCGCGCGCACAATGCGGTAGGTGTGACTGCGGTCGCCTTCGAAATAGAGCACGGCATCGACCATATGCTCAAGCACCTTCGGTCCTGCGATGCCGCCTTCCTTATTCACATGACCGACGATGATCACGGCGCAGTTATCCTGCTTCGCCCGAGCGATCAGCTCGGATGTGCATTCGCGGACCTGACCGACGCTGCCGGGTGCCCCCGTCGCCGAGGACGAATACATCGTCTGCACCGAGTCCACGATCATTATCTTCGGGGATACCCTGTCGTACTCCGAGAGCACCGATTCCATATCGGTCTCGCACAGGACAAGCGTGTCCGATCCCCCCGCGCCGAGGCGGTCGGCGCGCATCTTAAGCTGACCGCGGGATTCCTCGCCCGACACATACATGACCGATACACCGAGGTGGGCGCAAAGCTGCATGAGGAGCGTTGATTTTCCGATTCCCGGTTCGCCCGCAAGAAGGATCACCGATCCTTCGACGATGCCTCCGCCGAGCACGCGGTCAAGCTCGGCGATGCCGCTTTTGATACGTTCGATCTCCGCCGAATCGTCATCCGAAAATACACGCGCACGCTCCGGTACGTTCTGCCTGCGCTGTATCTTCGGCGAAGCCGACGGAGGCGGCGCGCTGAGCTGCTCCTCGAGAGTTCCGAAGCTGCCGCATTCGGGGCAGCGTCCGAGGAATCCGGGGCTTTGGTAGCCGCATTTTGTACATTCGTATATTTTTTTCGGTGATTTCATCTTCAGACCTCGCTTTTACGGATATTTTTCCGCACGGCATATGCTTTGTAATAAAGGCGGTGATTTTCAAATATAATTGGACAAGACGGCAGCGTCAATGAACATGAAAGGAAAGCCTTTTGAAAACATGAACACTTCCGCAAAAAACAGATATTGCAGAACCGTATGCGAATTTATCGCCGTATCGGCAATGTTCGCGCTGATCGCGCTCGGCTTCGGATGTCTTCCGGAAAGAGTCTCGGATATATACACCGTATCCGCAGGGACAGACGAGTGCGCACGCGTGGTGGTGATTGACGCAGGGCACGGCGGTGAGGACGGCGGCGCGTCCGGCGAAAACGGGCTTCTCGAAAAAGACATCAATCTCGATATTTCCGCGCGGATAAAAACACTTCTCGATATCTGCGGAGTCGATGCCGAAATGACACGCACAGATGACCGTATGCTTTACGATATGTACGGCGAGCTGAACGATTACCGCGGAAAGAAGAAAACATACGACCTGAAGAACAGGCTCCGCTTTGCAAAGGAAGCGAACGCCGGCGCGCTGATAAGCATCCACATGAACAAATTCCATCAGCCGCAATACAGCGGGCTTCAGGTGTATTATTCCCCGAACAATGCCGCATCCGAGCCGCTCGCCGCCAAAATTCAGGAATACGCCGAAATTTACATTCAGCCGGAAAACGAACGCGAAATAAAGCGGGCGACCTCCGCTATATATATTATGAAGCATACGGAAATTCCCGCAGTGCTCGTTGAATGCGGATTTCTCTCAAATCCCGGAGAAGCCGCAAAGCTTGCGGACAGCGGATACAGAACGGGGCTTGCGGTCACGGTGTCCGCCGCCGCTGCGGAATGGCTCGCCTCGACGGAGGCTGCAAAGTAAAGATCAGTCCTTCGACGCTTTTTTCATCTCCGGGTACACGTCGGCGAGAGATTCGTCGTCGAATCTGTAATCGAGATAAGCTCCAACCGCTCCGCGCGCTTCAACTCCCTCGCGGCGCTCGTTCTGGCGGTATACCGCGGCGGCGGAAATAAGCATATCCGCGGAAAAAGCAACGGCAAGGATAACGGTGAGCACCCGTCCCGCCCTTTTCGGGATCTTCTCGATCTTGGATGAAATAAACGGGTATGCCTCTCTGACCCACAGAACTCCGAGAACGCCCCACATGAACGCATAAAGAAGATTCGTCCTTCCGCCGATATTCAGAAACGAGCCTGAATAATCCCACGATCTCGTTCCGAGGACGAACTCCTGAAAAACGCTGCAGAAATACTCCGTCGCAGCCCCTATCACGGCGCTTCCGACGAAGATAAAGAAATCCCTCTTTTTATACATCCGGCACAGAACGAACGCCATAACCACCGCGCCGACACCGTATACGGGTATGAAGTATCCGTATACCACGCCGGTGCGCTTTTCGAATCCGCCCGTGACGGACACGACCCAGATCGTCTCTATCACGCTGCCGAGCACCGAGCCGATAAAGAACAGCCACATCATTTTTGTAAGTCCGAGCCCGTATGCAAACGGCTTTTCCTCATCCGACAGCGCTTTTTCCTCGTAAAACGACCGTGAGAGGCGGCGGCGCTGTTCCGCCCTTTCCGCTTTGATCTCCTTTTCGTGTTCGGCGTATCTGCGGAAGGAATCAAATCGGGAAATATACTTTGACTCGGTCATTTCGGGGAATGCGGAAATCATCCGTCGGCAGAAAAAGCTGCCGTCGGCGATCGCCTCGTCGTATTTCTTTTTAAGTTCCGGAACGCTTCCGCAATCGTGCTTTTCGGTAGGATCGGACATTCGTATCTCGGCGCAGAAGCGCTCCGTTCTCCTGCTTATGCGAACGGCGGTAACCACGGAAAGTACAAAATCGAGCGCCATGACCCCGACAAGGACGAAAAGCAGGGTGCGTCCCGCATTCTCCGGCAATGCCGCAAGCGCCGTATGTATCAGCGGGCGGAGCACTTTGACCGCGGCAACCCCGCAAAGCCCGCAGAAAAAAGCGGAAAACAGCGATGTGTATCCGCCGATATTGTATTTACTTTCGGAATAATCTCTCCACCTGTACCCGGAAAGCTTTTCAAGCACAAATCCGCAGACAAGCTCCGACGCTGCGCCCACCACGGCGGAAAGGAGAAAGAGATTGAACATATCCTGCGAGCCGAATGACGAGGCGACGATCATAAAGATCGCAATAATGCCGTAAATCGGGCAGGCAATTCCGCAGAGAAAGCCGCAGTTCACGAATCTTTTTTCCGTAAATGCGGTATACAGAACCTCGGCGCACCAGCCGATAAAGGAAAAAGCGAGAAACTCCCATGCAAGGACGTACATACGTTTCCTCCCGTCAGTCGGATATCTTGTTTCCATTCTATCATACATATGCACTTTTTTCAACATTTTTATTGCGCGAAGCGAAAAACGGTGCTATTATAATATGTAATCAAATCCACGCAGAAAAGGAATCGGTATGAAAAGCCATTTTACACGTCTTTTATGCATTGCCGCAGCAGGTGTGATGCTTGCGTCATGCTCGGTCAGGCGGATAAGCGAGCCCGAGGCAGGTAAAGACAGCTCCGCCGTCACTGAGCCGAAAACCGACATACAAACTGCTGTCGCTCCCGAGATCACACAGCACGCGGAAACCGAAGCCCCCGCCGAGGACGGTGAAAAAGCGCTGCCGATCGGCATATACGATATGACCTACTGCGATTTCGGAGTCCGCGAGGATTACACTTTGCAGAAGGATTTTCAGGATGACGGCGCGCTCGGGCGCGACCTGTGCGTAATGGCGGTATTCCCGTCAAACGAAAATATTCTCTCGGGGCAGTATTTTCTCTACATCTGGCAGGATGCGATAAGCAAAAATCCCGATGCCGCGGGAATGAAGATCGGGTATTTTCTCGAGTACTCCACACCCGAAGGAAAATACGAAAACGTTATCCTTCGTCCGTCGGACATCACGGATAAATTTTGGGATTACCTCGAAATATACATTTACGACGACGTAAACCAGGACGTCAACGCATGGCATTCGCATCTGCTCAACAGTGAGATCACCGACGAAACTCTCGTCACATCGTTCAAGCTGACCGCGGGTGCAAAGATCGCCGAGGTGTCCGATATAAAGCTGACGGCTTTCCTCTACTCATCCGACAGCGATTTCGACAAAAACGGAATGTACAAAGGCAAAAGCAGCTACACGGTAAACATCGCATGGGACAAGTCAAGAGCATCGTAAAAGCACGCGCATTCCGACAACCGCGGAAAATAACATAAAAAGCCGAGGCAAAACACCTCGGCTTTTTATATCGTCACGTCCTTTTCGGATATCGGCACGGCAAGGATTCAGCCGTGCCGCGATCCGCTTCGCATTACGTCTCGGATATACAGGTGACATGTATTTCCGTAAGCTCGTCGGAGAGCGCAAAGCGCAGGTGAAATACAGAATCGTCGGAGAGCGCCAGCTGACCGGCGTATCATGTATTCGGTTAAATTCACGCCGACAAAGAAGCGATCAGCCTGTCCTCATCGCCGTCCTTTTCATGTACATATTCGGCAGAACGGTCGTTTTTTATCAGCCGTTTTTTCGAAATACGGTTTCATCCGCGCTTTTCTTTCTTCGGCTGTCATGTGCTTCCCATCCTTCGCGGCTTACGGAAATATGTTTTTGAATTTACTGCGGCTTCGCGCCTCCTGCGCGGCAGCTCTTCTGGTTTCGTTCGGGAAAAACAACCGGGCAGCCTCATTGGGATACCCGGTCGTTTATATCCGATTTTCAAGCCGTTTTGACGAGTGCGCTCACCGGACGGCATTTACCGCAAAGTCCGGATAATCCGCCGCATCGTCAATGCCCGGACCGCTTCAGCTGAAATATCTCTTGAGCAGCCCCTCGAAAGCCTTACCGTGGCGGGCTTCGTCACGTGCCATCTCATGTACGGTATCGTGGATCGCGTCAAGTCCTTCTTCCTTCGCTCTCTTCGCAAGAAGAGTCTTGCCCTCGGTCGCGCCGCGCTCGGCGTCAACGCGCATTTCGAGATTCTTCTTCGTGCTGTCGGTCACGACCTCGCCGAGGAGCTCCGCAAACTTTGCAGCATGCTCAGCCTCTTCGAGAGCCGCCTTTTCCCAATAAAGTCCGATTTCGGGATATCCCTTGCGGTGAGCACCGCGGCTCATTGCGAGATACATGCCGACCTCGGTGCACTCGCCTTCGAAATTCGCGCGCAAATCCTTCAGAATATCCTCGGGAACGCCCTTCGCAACACCGACAACGTGCTCGGCTGCCCATACTCCGTCATCCTTCTGTGCAATGAATTTATCGGCGGGAGCCTTGCATATAGGACATACTTCGGGAGCGCTGTCTCCCTCATGAACGTAACCGCAAACAGAACATACAAATTTCATTTTCAAACACCTTTCCTGTCTTTATAAATTTATTTCGATTCCGCGCCCGCGCACGCAGGGCAAATCGTTTTTACCGTAACCTCATATCCGAGGACAAGGGAGCCCGTCGGGATATCCGATTTCTTCAGGTCCACTCCGACCGAGCCGATATCAAAAAGCTTTTTACACTTCATACAGAGCAGATGGTCGTGAGGACTGACATCCCCGTCGTATCTGTCCGGATGCTCGGGCACCGTGATCCTTCTGACCTCTCCCGCATCCGTCATAAGCGAAAGATTGCGGTACACGGTCCCCACGGCGATCGAGGGCATATTCTTCTTTACATTCATGTATATCTCCTCCGCCGTCGGGTGGGATTTGGTCGAGAGAAGATAATCATGAATTATTCTTCGTTGCCTGGTCATCTTATGTGTCCCTTTTTAATATTAAGAATGATTATCATTCTTGAGATTATTATATCATATTTTTCGCTTTTGTCAATAGGAAATTCGAAATTATTTCGTTTTTTTCAAAACTGCCGCCCATCCGCAGACGGCGTATCTGTTTAGGCAGGCGCGCGGGCAAAAGTATTCATCGATAATTCACAAAATTGTAATTGTGCATGAGCGTTTTTAATGGTAAAATATACTATGATTATCATTCGGTTGATGATTTTAATATACTATATATAAAAGGAGTCCCCCATGAGCGAAATCACATCCAACACCGGCAGGCAGTCACACGCTAAAGTTTCCGCCGTAATCTCGGAGGTCGAAAAGGTTGTCGTAGGAAAGCGTCATGAACTCGAGCTTCTTCTTTCGGCAATGCTTTCGGGCGGACACATTCTCATAGAGGATGTCCCCGGAGTGGGAAAAACGACCCTCGCATCCGCTCTCGCACGTTCTGCCGGACTTGATTTCAAGCGCGCACAGTTTACTCCCGACGTCATGGCATCCGACATAACCGGATTCAATATGTACAACCGCAGTGCCGAGCGTTTCGAATTCCGAGAGGGTCTCGTTATGACAAACATTCTTCTCGCCGACGAGATCAACCGCGCCTCACCGAAAACGCAGTCGAGCCTTCTCGAGGCGATGGAGGAAAACAGCGTGACCGTTGACGGAACGACGTACCGTCTTCCCGATCCCTTCTTCGTCATTGCAACTCAGAACCCCACGGGATATGTCGGAACGTACCCCCTGCCCGAAGCACAGCTCGACCGTTTTTCGATCAGGATGTCGATGGGATATCCCAACGAGGAAGAAGAGCTTGCGATCCTCGCGGGAAGAAGGACGCAGAACCCGCTCAACACGATCTCCGCGGCATGCAGTGCAGATGATGTTGCGCAGATGATAAAGGACTGCGCCGCCGTGAAGATCGATCCCGAGATCACAAAATACATAGTATCTCTCGTGCGTGCGACGCGAAGCAGCGATAAGATCAGCCTCGGAGCAAGTCCCCGTGCGTCTCTCGCGCTCATGAAGGTAACTCAGGCATATGCCTTCGTTCTCGGACGCGACTACGTCATTCCCGAGGACGTATCTGCCGTATATCTTCCTGTCATCGCGCACAGGATCTCCCTTTCAAAGGAAGCACGCATGAACTCCGAAAAGACCGACGACATCCTCCGCGGCATTCTCCGCAGCACGGATGTTCCCTTCAAGGTAAAGAGATAAACGCATGCATGCCGAATACGTCAGCCGTACATATCCGACCGTCGGCGACCGCCGGCGCTGTCCGGAAAAAGTAAATCCCCGAAGGGTAATAATAATATGGAAAAGAAAACTTGGATAACCGGAAGGTTCGTATTCTACATATTTCTTCTGGTGCTTGCCCTCGTATTCACTCAGGCCTTGCGCTCGTCCGCGTCTGCGGTGCTCTTCATATTCCTTCTGATACTTCCGATAATATCGTTCATTATCACGCTTATCGGAAAAAGCGCGGTCAAGGTCTATGTGGATTCCGACAACACACGGGTCGAAAAGGACACGGACGTGTCCTACGAGATACGGATAATCAACGATTCCTTCATCCCTTATCCTTTCGTCGAAGCCCACATAATCGTGCCTTCCGAAAGCGGAGTGCGATGTGTTGAGCAGCGCATGATGATACCGCTCGTCCCGTTTGGTGTCAGAACCGTAAAGCACAGCGTCCGCTTCCACTACCGCGGAGAATACGAGATCGGCGTGCTCGACATGAGGATAAAGGACCCACTCGGGCTTTTCTCCGTCAGCCTTGAGCAGAGCGTATGCAGGACCGTTATCGTTTACCCGCGCATGATGAACCTCTCCTCACCGATCGAAAACTCGACCACGGAGCTGCCGACCGACCTCACCCGGCGCGCCATATCCTCGGAAAGAAGCGAGCAGGCGAACATCCGCGCATACGTCGGCGGAGACTCACTCAAGGATATCCATTGGAAGCTTTCATCGAAGATGGAAGAGCTTCTCGTGCGCGATTACAACACGAACGATACGCGCAATACTTTCATAATCGCCGATCTCAACGCACTTGACACGGGAGCGGCGAAGGAGCAGTCCGCCGCGAAGCCGAAGGTCGAAAAGTCCGGCGCAAAAAAGAAAATGCGATCGAAGAAAAAGGCACGAAAGGTCGCAGTATTACCTGCCGCCGTTATTTCAGAAGACGCAAAAAAGCTTCTTACGGAATCCGCGGAAAAGAGCTTTTCGTCAGAGAGAAAGGAATTTGCCAAGGAGATCGCCGAATCGGCGGCAAACGCTGTCGATCTGAAGCTTGCGCCGAAAAAGAGGCTTTACCCGGAGATTCGTCCCGAGCTTGCGGATGAGATTTCGGAGCTGAACTGCGACCGCGTGGTCGAGCTTGCGATAGCCGCCGCACTGCGCGAGCTTCGTTCGGGAAGCAGCGTTACGCTGCTTTACAACGATATGCGCGAAAAATCGGGGGTTGTGTCGAGATCGTACCCCGACACGCAGTCCTTCGCCGCGGAATGTCTTGACTTTGCCTGTGCGCCCGTATCGTTCGGCGGACGCGGACTCGCTCCGCTCTTCTCCGCCGTCGAGGGCACGCAGAATCTCAACGTCCGCATAATAACGTCGAATCTTTCCCCAAAGGCAGTTTCCGAATATTCCGCATTTTCCGCCGCCTGCGGCGGCGGAGGCTCCGACACCAATGTGGAGCTTTACTTCGTCGATGACACATACGCCTACACCGATCCGACTGAGCGCGGTGTATATGTTTCCGCGATGTGCAGCGAGCTTGCCGCATCCGCGGTAAAGGTATCGGTATTTGAGGAAAGCGCAATGCAGGACGGAACTGTTTCGTTCGTCCGTGAGGAGGTGTGAGCATGGGCAAGCGCAAAATGTATAAGAATGCTCCGATAATCTGCGACGGGCGCGACGGAATGAGCTTTGTGCTCTACATCATCGGCTGGATAAGCCGCGCCGCCGTTCACTTTGCCTGCACCTTCGGCTCGTCCCTGTTTATCGCCGATGCTTTCGGCATAACCTCTCCGTCCTCCCCCGAGGCTCCGCATGCGAAGATTGCAGTCCTCGCCGCAGCCTGCCTCTTTATCTCGGCAGCCGCTTCGCTTGCATCGTTCAACAGGACCGCGCTTCTCTGCGTTCCTCCTGCGTCAGCAGCCCTGTTCTGCGCATTCCTATGCGTATGGGGGAATCCGTTTGCGCTCATCTCCGACTCGCTTCGCTGCGTTTGGGATACCGCCATGTACCGCATGGCGGAGTCGGGATACGTTTCGTTTTCCTCATATGCCTCCGGGCAGGGATACTCATTTGACATTTCCCTTTGCCTGAATGTCGGAACCGCGATCATCGCCGCCGTATTCGGAATAATCTTCGGCATATGCATCATAAAGAAAGCACGGATGCTCCCGTGCGCCCTGATCTGCATAGTCCTTCTCGTTCCGGTGTTCACATACAACCTCACAAGAACAAATTCCGGCATAACCGCCGCAGTTGTATTCATAACCGCATCCCTTGCGATGTGTTACTACGACAGGCGATACAGCGGGCGGGAATTTTCGTTCATAGCGAAACGCGAGAAAAAAGAAAACGCGCGCAAAGCTAAAAAGGAAAAGAAGCTTGCGAGGAAGAACGATCGCGCGATCCTCCGCAGAAAAGCCGAACTCGCATACGAAAGTGCGCTCTGCCTTTCGGACGACAGAAAGTCCGCCGCTGCGGCAAAAAGAGCCGTTTTCGCTCTCGAAAAAGAGAAAAAACGCAAGGTAAAGAAGGACGCCCGGGTCGAAGAAAAAAAGCTGAAGACCGAAGAAAAGAAAGCGAGGGAAGCCGCGCGGCGCCTTGAAAAGCAGGAAAAAGCAAAAAAGAAGAGCGAAGCACGGCGCGACAAAATATCATCAAAGCGCGATCCCGCGCTTGCGAAAAAGCTGCTCGACGATAAAATAAGACAGATTCAGGGAAAGAAAAAGGCCGCCGCCGAACGGCGCGCAAAAATCCACGAACAGAACGATCTGCGCCGCCGCACCTGCGCCGCCGGCGGATTTGCGGGACTTTGCGCCGTGATAATCGCGCTCGGCGCGGTATGGCTCCCCGCGCTGATCTTAACCGGAAAGTTTCCGGAAATAAAGGCGATCTACGATCCGATGTCTACCGCCAGCACATACGTTTCGGCATACCTCACAGGCGACGACGTGGATCTGAACGATCTTGCAATGTACGGAAGTCTTTCGGAGCTTGCACCGCGAACTCTTTCGTTCGATCCTCTCAAATTCGAAGGAACGCAGATATTCTATCTGAGCACGCATGAGGCAAGTCCCGTCTATCTGCGTTCATGGGTCGCCGGGGACTTCAACAACGAAACGGGCACATGGAACGGCGCCTCCACAGATGCGGTCGTCGATTTCCGTTCCCGTTTCGGTCGAGATTTCACGTCCGACGCACTCAAGACGAAATTCTTCTCATATGTTTTTCCCACCTCGGTAAAGATGACCGCGCAGGACTGCTACATGAACTTCTCGAAATACGGCTTCATCGTCGAGCATGTCAACGTACGCCGCGTGAATTCCGCATCGAAGCTCATATTCATTCCGGCATCGATGAACACCGATTACGCCATAATGGATTACGGTTCTCTCGAAAAGATCAAGACGAAATACTCGTATTTCTTTGACGGAATATATTCCTCGAGATTTTTTGACAGAGACATAACGTATTCGACCGCGTCGTTTGTAACTCGGATGAACGATCCCGCGCTCGGCGACAATATCGCAGACAAGATCGAATATTTCGACCTTGCTCTCGACTACATCGACGCCGCAAAATCCTGCATGGCCTCAATACGTTATCTCGAGCTTGAAGGATACGGCACGGTCAAGGCAAGGGTCGGAGGCACCGAGATGAGCTTCAACGTAAGTCCGGACGATCTTTCGGACATAAACGCTCAGTTTGAAGCTGAGATATCCCGCCGGGGCATATCGCTTATCGACGGCTCGGTGGTCAAGACATGGCTTGACGCATCGCAGGAAGAGCGCGAAAATTTCGAAGCGTTTCTCGAGAGCGAGCTTGCGTACCGTCAGTACGCAAAAGAGACTTACTCCGAAAAAATCGGCGGGGACGACATCTCCGCGCTTGCGCAGAAGCTTCTCTCCGACGCCGGATACACCGCGCGCCGCAATCACGCCGGAGAGATCGTCGGATACACCGACGCCGAGGGACAGAGCGTCCCCGACAATACCGTTATCCGCCTCGCCGTCGATTATCTCACGGAAAACTACAGCTACACTCTTACTCCCGCCGCGCCCGAGAGCGACACGGGCAGCGTGCTCTCGTCATTCCTGTTTGACGTAAAGGAAGGATACTGCACACACTTCGCAACGGCTGCCGCCGCACTTGTACGCGAATTCGGATACCCCGTCCGATACTGCGAGGGCTATGTTGCAAACGACTTCTCGCGCGACTACTCAACCAATGCACCGTCGTCCTACAAATCCTATGCTCTCGATGAGGACGCACATTCGTGGATCGAGGTCTATCTGCCGTACTTCGGCTGGACGCAATACGAAACGACACCGAAATATGCCGAGACCGTATACAGTCCGAGCTACGAATATATCCCGCCGGCACCTGTCGAAACTCCCACGGAAAACAAGCCAAACGAAGACAAGCCGAAGGTCGAACCCGAGACGACAGAAACCGAAGCGGAAACGGACGAACCGACGGAAGAACAGATAACGGAGCGCAAGAATCGCGCATATGCCCGCGTGATGAAGTTCATTGTTCTCTGTGCCGCCGCCGTCGCCGCAGTTATCGTAATATTCCGCCTCATACGGTCATGGCTCGGAAAGCGTGCGAAAAAGGAGATCGACAAGCGGAATGCGAAGATAAACGAGGGGCTGGAGTGCAGCAGTCCGGATTCCGAAGAAAACCGCCTTCTCGCGCTCGAGATAGACGACATGATAATGACCACGCTGCGAATCGCGGGAATAGTTCCCGAGGAGGGCGAGGGCGCCGGAGAGTTTGCCTCACGGCTTGAGGAATTTTACGGAGGAATATGCGAAAGCCCGATCGCGGACATATTCGCCTGCATCATGAAGGCAGAGTTCGGCACCACGCTGACCGCCGATGAGCTGCACATCATTGCAGACTTTGCAAACAGACTCGCTCCGTCGGTATATTCGGGACTTGCGCCGCTGAAGAAATTCTACTGGCGGTACATCCGCAGAATGATCTGACCCCGATGACAGCCAGCTACAGTTTTAAGGAAGGAGAATCAGCAGTGGAAAATCCCGATCTGATTCCGTCAGCCGAGCTTGCTTACCTCGGCGACAGCGTTATAGAAGTTCTCGTGCGTGAGCGTCTCGTGCTCACCCCTTCCCCGCAGGCATCTTCAAAGCGTTCTCTCGCATTTGTGACTGCGGTAGCTCAGAGCAAGGCGCTCGACAACATAATTCCGATGTTCACCGAAGAGGAAAGCGATGTGTTCCGCCGCGGCAGAAACTGCGTTCACTCCGGGATCCCGAAAAGCGCAAGCGCCGCCGAATACAGGCGCGCGACCGGAATGGAGTGCGTATTCGGCTACCTTTGGCTAAAAGGAGAGCATGAGCGGCTGCGGGCGCTGTTCGACCAAGCGTACCGTGATCTCGAAGAATAAGCGCATCCGAACGGTGAATCGGGTACTTCGGTAAAGCAAAAAAATCCTCCCTATGATAAAATCATACGGAGGATTTTCTTTTGATCGGGTACTTCGTAGAATATCGGAAAGCAGAGCTTGCCGCGCCGCATTCCGTTCGGTGCGTCAGAGCGCTTCGTCCTCGGAATAGCGGAGTATTATCTCATCCTGCGCGAAATCGGGAAGCTCGACGAACGGCGCACTGTATCCGCCGACGCGCACGAGGAGGTCGGGATAAAGCTCGGGGGATTCTTTCGCTGCTTTCAGCTCTTCAAGCTCTGCGGTAGTGACCTGCGCCATCTGTCCGCCGTTTTCAAGGAACGCCGCCAGGAGAGAAGCAACCTTCTCTCTCGCCTCACTTCCCTGAAGAAGCGATCTCATGACCTGAATATTACAGGTCGTTCCTCCCGTGCCGAGCTCAAGCGGAAGCTTGGCAACAGAGGCGAGGTGTGAGGTAAGACCGCTCTTTGCGTTTCCGGTGCGTGCGCCGATCGTATTGCCGAGCGGAGCACCCGCGAACGTTCCGTCCGGACACGCCGCCATGTTCGATCCGTAGAAGATACCTCCCATAAGCATCGAGCAGGCGCCCATGTAGACGTCCCCGCGTCCGGATTTGTACTTGCGTATCTCCCTCCCGAAGAAGTCGAGGACGCGGCACGCCATTTCATCGACCTCGTCATCGTTATTTCCGAATTTCGGGACATCCGCAAGCATACGGCGGAGATTTTCATAGCCTTCGAAATTCGCATCAAGCGCGGCTTCAAGCTCACGCGCGTCTACCTTCTTTTCTTCAAAGACGAGTTTCTTTATCGCAGTAAGCGAATCCGCCGCCGCTGCCGCTCCGACCGTCTCGATAACGCCGAAGTTATAGACCGCGCCGCCGTCGTCGAGATTGTGTCCCTTCTTTATGCAGTCGTCGGTAAACGCGCTCTTTACGAGCTTGGCGAAGTTTCCGTTTCTTATATCGACACCGCGTCCGCAGAACTCGAGATAAGGCTTCACGAGATAGCTGAGCTGTTTCGTATAGGCATCCCAAAGCTCGGCGAATGACTTGAAATTGTGAAGATATCCCGTCTCAATCGACATCTGCGCGCCGGTTTTCCTGCACTTTCCGTTGTTGAGCGTGTACTCAAGAACCTTGGCGATATTGAAGCTGCCGTCCTCGCATCCGAAGTTGCTCTTTCCGGGAATTTCGATCTCCTGACAGCCGAGCATCGTATAATCGTATGCATCCTCCGGAGTTACGCCGTATCCGATGAGTGCGGGCGGCACGACCGTATCCGACACGACCGTGGGATCGGACATACCGGACGCCCACATTGACGTGATCTGCTTCCAAAGCTCCTTCGAAGTCTTCTTATGTATGCGCACCGACATTCTCGGATGCGTGCTGTGGATATGGTGAAGCGCCTGTAGCAGCTTGTATGTAAGATCGTTCGTCTCATCCTTCCCGTCGGGAGACGAGCCGGAAACCGTGATGTTGTGAACACCGAATTCCCACATCTTGTACATCAGGGCAAAGATTATATCGTCCTCGTCAAATACGTCGCCGCTGCGGCGGGAGCTGAGAACAAACGGGAACATATACTGATCAAGTCTTCCGACGCAGTCCACGCAGTCCCACAGGCAGTAGAACCACATAAGCTGCGCAGCCTGGAAGAACGTCACGGGCGCATCCTCGGCAACGGCGCGGCAGTTTGCGGCGATCTTCGAAAGCTCGTCGGCGCGCACGCTGTCCTTCTCCGCCGCTGCCGCTTTCTCCGCGTAATCCGCGTATATTCTCACCCACGAAGAAAAGCCTTCGAGAATGATCTCAAGCGCACGGTAAAAGTCCGTCTTGTCACTGTCGTCCGTCTGCGCCGCGCATTCTTTCACATAGCGAAGAGTTTTGCCTATTCCGTCCGAAAGGAGGCGGCGGTAATTCGGCACGGTGTGTCCCTGATATGCGCCCGCTCCCCAAAGCATTCCGACCTTGTCGAGGTTTTCTTCACCGAAAAATTCCCTTTCACAGTTTCTGACATGGCTGTATCTCATCGGAGCCATCATTTCGCTGAGCTTCTCCATGCGTTTCTTCAGATCTTCCACGGACTCATATCCGTTTGCCTCATATTCGGATATGTCGGCATGCGGCTCGATCCCCCATGCAAAGTGCTCCCAGAAAAGCCGTCTCGGTCTCGGTTCGCCGATGATTATCTCACCGTCATGTATCACGGGTTCGGTGCAGAGCCACGAATCAACGATTGCATGTGCAAGGCACACGACATACGGCTCTGTATCGGAATGTTTTTCGAATGCGTCAAGAAACGGCGTTTTGCATTCTTTATCGAAAGGTGTATAAGTCCCCTCGCGTTCTTCCTGCGTGAAGATCCGCCCGTTTATCTGTGTATAAAGCATTGCGGAACGTTCGGAACGGTTGATTGTCTTCATTTCGTTATACCTCCGTATTTCGAAAAAACGCTTCGGCGCACCTCTGCCCAAAGCACATCTATCAAGATTATAATCTATCCGCAAAGAGAAAGCAAGGCAAATTTTCTCATGCATCCGAAAAAATCGAAAGCTCCGCCGTTTCCGGAAAAGTTCCGCCTCGCCGCGCAGCGCGCGGGGTGCCCGAAAAAACCCATCATCTGCGCGGCAAAAAAGGTGCCGCAGAACGAAAGCCTCATTCTGCGGCACCGCGTATTTCAAAATTATTTCTCAGAATCCGCCGTTTCCGGGATTTTTCTGCTTTTTGAGCATTCCCATAAGTTCGTTGAAATCATCCTCGGAAATTGCGGAAGGCTCAACCTCGGGAAGCTCTCCGTTCTTTTCCTCCTCGGTCGGAGCGAATTCGTTTTCTTCGGCAGTGACCTCGGCTTTCTTCTCCTCCTGCGCGGGAGCGGGAGCGGCTGCCTTCGCATCCATCTTCGGAAGCTTCTCCTTATCGTTTGCAAATCCCGTCGCAATGATCGTGATCTTCATCTTGTCCTCAAGCTCGGGATCGAACGACGCACCCCAGATAACGGTAGCGTTGTCGGAAGCTTCGTTGGTTATCATGGTCGAAGCAAGATCGATATCCTCAAGTCCGATATCGGGAGATGCGGTTATGTTTATAAGGATTCCGTTTGCACCGGAAATCGAGGTCTCGAGAAGCGGACTCGAAATCGCCGCTTTTGCCGCGATCTCCGCCTTGTCCTTGCCTGTTCCCTCACCGACGCCCATGTGAGCGTATCCCGCGTCCTTCATGACGGCGGTAACATCCGCGAAGTCAAGGTTTACGAACCCGGGTACATTGATAAGCTCGGAAATGCTCTGTACACCGTGACGGAGCACATCATCGGAAATCTCAAATGCATTGAGAAGGGTTATTCTCGATTCGGAAACCTGTTTCAGTCTCTCGTTCGGAATAATAACGAGAGAATCGACAAATTCGCTGAGTGCGGAAATACCGAGTTCAGCCTGATCCATTCGGCGCTTTCCTTCGAATGCGAACGGCTTGGTAACGATACCTACCGTGAGAATCCCCATCTCTCTTGCGACACGCGCAACCACGGGAGCCGCACCCGTTCCGGTTCCGCCTCCCATTCCGGCGGTGATGAATACCATATCGGCGCCGCTTATTGCGTTCTTGATCTCCTCAAGACTCTCCTCCGCTGCGCGTCCGCCGATCTCGGGATTACTTCCGGCTCCGTGTCCCTTCGTTATTTTCTCTCCGATCGGGATCTTATGAGTTGCATTGGAATGAACAAGAACCTGCTTGTCCGTGTTGATCGCGATGAAATCGACCCCGCGGACGTTCGAAGTTATCATACGGTTGACGGCATTGTTTCCGCCGCCGCCGACTCCTGTTACTTTAATGTTTACGCCGCTTTCGAAATTCTCATCAAGTTCAAATGGCATCGCTATGTCCTCCGAATTTTCCGTATTTTAATTTTTTCCGCACGCGGCACATCCAGTGATATGCAGTTCTTCCGTGCTTTTTTATCTGTCTGTTTTTACGCAAGGCTGCCAACGGCAATTGCCTTTTATAATATAATATACTTATTTGAAAGGTTTTGCAATAGCTTTATCAAAAAAAGTGCGATTTTTTTCGCATTTTTCTTCCGTTTCGGCTGATTTTTGTCGTATTTTTCCTATTTCAGCGGCGTACTTGCATTTTTTACGTTTGCCTAAATATATTTTGCAAATGCATAAAACTAATCGAGCTTCAGCGTGTTATCCACGGTGACCGTGGTTTTCGAGGTATTGCTCAGGTCGATTTTCGCCTTGTTTTCCCCGTTGAACATTTCGTCCTCGAGGACCTTCGATGCGACCTTCAGCTTCAGCGCCGTATCGGAATACCCTCCGAAATCGAGAAGGTATTTACCATCGCAATTCATTTTCAGAGAATAAAGATCCGCAAGATCGACCGAACGTATTCTTTCGGCAAGCGACGACGAAAGAAGCGCCGAAGCCGTCGCTGATACCTGATCCGACGCAAAGGAATCACGAAATTCAACAGTCTCTCCGCACACGGCGGAGGATACCGCAGGTAGTTTCAGCATACAGAGATTTTCGATCTTCTCCGGCGGCGCGTCCTTCTCAAGCACGCAAAGCTCCCCCGAAAGGATGAAATATCTCCCGTATATCTGCGCGGCAAATTCCGACTTTTCTTCCTCCACGGTGAACTTTATCCTGTTCGGAATAGCGCGTTCCACCTTCAGAGATTTCACATACGGACACTTTTTCTTCATCAGACGTTCGGCGGTACGCGAGCTGAAGGAATAGAGGTTGTTCCCGCTTTTCACACCGGATGCCGCGATTATCTCGTCTGCGGTATAGGTCGTGTTTCCCTCAACGGAAATATCGCTTATAACAAACAGAAGCTTATACGCAATAAATGCCGCCGCCGCAAACAGCGCAAATATAAGAACGAACGCGGCGAAGGCGCGCAGTGCCCTTCGGCTCTGCCTGTTATGCACGGTCCGCTCATACGCCTCCATGCGGCGCGCCTCATCCTCGGCGTCGGCAACGCGCTGACTGAGTCGCTCCTCGTAGATTCTCTCATACAGTCCGGGAGAGGCGTCTTTTTTATTTTTCCGTTTCACGGGACGTTCTCCCCCTTCCGAAATAAGGTATTATGCCTGTCCCACCGGGAGTGAATTATCTCCCGATAAGGCTGAGAACATCCCTGTAGATCAGCTTATTTGCATCGGGAACGGCAAATGCGCGGATCCTCTCGCCCATGCTTTCCCTCATTTTTTCGCCCTCGTCCGAGAGAAGCTTTTCCACGATTCCGTTGAGCGCGCCCGCGTCAAGTGAGCATTCCTCGACGATTTCCGCAGCATCGGCATCGCAGAGGACCTTGGCGTTCTTGTACTGATGATTGTTCGTCACGTTGGGAGACGGGATAAACACCGCCGCTTTCCCCGACATTGCAAGCTCCGACACGGTCATCGCGCCGGCGCGGCACACGATAAGATCCGCTGCCGCCATAACGTCGGGCATATTGTAGATATATTCGCGGAAATCAATATTCGGGCATTTATCAAGCCCGAGCTCATGAAATTGACGCGAAGCCGCCTCATACTCGATCGAGCCCGTCGCATGGATATGGTACGTTTCGGGATGCTGCGACGTGTACTTCTGCATAAGTTCGAGAACAGCATCGTTCACGCGCTCGGCGCCCATGCTTCCTCCGTAGGTCAGAAGCACGTTTTTCGTTCCCTCGGGAAGACCGAGCTTTTTCTTTGCCTCGGCGGGGTCCCTCGGCGAAAATGCGCTCATCAGCGGATTTCCCACACGCATAAGCTTGGAGGAATACTTGGAAAGACAGTGCGCAGTCTCCTCAAAGTTCAGATATATCCGATCGACATACGGAGCGAGCATTTTCACCGCGACACCGGGAACCGCATTCGACTCATGAAGCGCGGTCGGCACATGAAGATCAGCCGCCGCTTTAACGATGGGAAAGCAAACGTACCCGCCCGTTCCGATAACTATATCGGGCTTGAATTCACGGATTAGCCTCCGCGCCTTCAGCGTCGAGCTGACCGTCATGAAAAGGGTCTTAATATTCTCCGGGGACAGACTCCGTTTCAGTCCCCGTATATCAACATGGTAAAGCTTGTAGCCCGCCGCGGGGACAAGCTTATTTTCTATTCCGCGTGGTGTTCCGACATATGCGATCGTGCTTTCGGGGTCGTTTTGTTTTATCGTCCCGGCGATGGCAAGTGCGGGATTTACATGACCGCCCGTTCCGCCGCCCGTCATAAGTACTCTCATCTTGAAATCCTTTTCGTTTTTCTATTTTTTCTGGTATGAGTGCTTCGATATCGACAGCACGATACCCATTTCCGCCATAAGAATGATCAGCGACGATCCGCCG
>JABLTQ010138766.1_pt1 | contig 26367 bp, 17 predicted proteins | sample 7160101 | NCBI WGS metagenome assembly JABLTQ01 (sample SAMN14651228, study PRJNA627086) | human gut metagenome | isolation source: feces | host: Homo sapiens
GATGTCGATAAATATGGCTATGTAATTGTGTTTGGCAGGTGAAACTATATTGTTTGAGGCGGCAAACTATATTGTTTGGCGCGCGAAACAATATTGTTCCGGGCAAGTTTTGTCTGTTTTTCGAAAATGAAATGTATAGTTTTCTAAAATGAAGGGTTTTTTTCGGGCATTCCGTTTGCAATCATTCACGTTTCGTCTCCAGATTACCGGATTTTCGAAAAGGACGAGTTAGCGAGAAAGGATGTTTCAGGCAAATCTGTCAAGGGAAAACAAATAAATGATTGCAGCATGAAAATGTAGGGGCGACCGGTCGGGTCGCCCGATACACATGCCGCAGGGGACAATTGTCAATTATCAATTGGAACGATGATCCATTGAAGAAATTCCCACATCATACACCAACGTACCGTCGGGGGTTACGGCGTCAGGTTCTCCCAGCGCGAGGGTACGTGTGGGGAGGGCGGCACGGGTCGTCGATCCGTCTTCAAGGATGATGGGGGGCACGTCGCGGCCTGTCAATTCCGAAGGGTTGTCCGTCAGCGTCAGGTTCAGACGGATGCGGTAGATGGTGTTCGTATCGAGCTGGTACGGGTTGTCGATACCCGGAGTGCTCAGGAGATTGGCAGTCAGGAAGACACGGGCATTGGGGATGACATACTGGTCGCGAGGGACAGCCTGCACGGGCGGGTTCGCCAATGGATTGCCGAAACGTTTCTCGCACGCCTTGCCGTAGAACAGGTCGGCATAGACGGCTGTCCTCCAGTCGGTGGCTGCCGTGGCGGGGATATAGAGATACCGTTGCACGGACTCTCCGGGCTTATAGCTCTCCCGGGGACCCCAATAGGCATTGCCTTCGCGAGGCAGGATGTCGACAATCTGGAAACGGGGCGGCCAGTTGCGGTCGACCTTCACCCGTTCGCCGGGGAAGAGGTGAATCTGCGACGCGACGTTGTAGAACTCCGTACCGAAGGGCTTGTTAAGCTCGCTCTTGAAGGACAGGGTGAAGTTGAGCAACGTCAGCAGACGGCCCATGTAGAAGGTGATGCCCCTGTTCTGGAAGTCACTGGGGACGCCCTCGAAGACGGCGGACATCGGCATGGAGACGGGCAGTCCCTCGTAGACGCTGGAGTAGAAGGCCTTCTCATAGGCGGTCTCGGCATCGTACTGCTGATATTCCACGTCAATCATCCACTTCTTGAAGTCGGCGAGCGTGATGTGTCCCTCCTCCTGTTCGGTTCCTTCACCGGAATAGGTGTTGTAGAGGTCCTCCACGTTGCGCGGCGTGACGTTTGCCACACAGACGATGGTCCGCGAAAGCTCATGAAACTGGATGGTGATGTTCGGGTACGAGGTATGCCCCTGCGAGAGCAGGATTTCGTGGTAGTCCTCGTCGCGGTTGTGGAACCCTTCCTGGTCGAACTCAAAGAAGCGCAGGGAGTTCATGTAGTTCTCCGTAGCCGGGTCCAGCGGATTCTCTGCCCGGGTGGTGACGGCATTGACCATCGGACGCAACCCGATGTGGACGGGCACTTCCACCAGTCCGTCGCCTTCCTTCTTCGGCAGGACATCGTCCCGTCCGGAATCATCGCAAGCCGTGAACGCCAACAGGGCGAACAGCAGTATAAATAAATTCTTCATATCCAAAAAAATTGTCAATTGTCAATTGTCAATTGCTCTCGTATTGTGATTCATCATAATTCAGGTCCACATCCGTCTCCCAGCTGTTGGAGCCCCAGTCGACAACGACGACACCCTCCTTGATGTCAATCTTGCCCAGGTAGTGGTAGTAGTAGCCGGGGCGGAAGACCTTCTCGTTGAGATTGTAGGAGAAGTTTGCGGGGACGCCGTTCACCACGCCGCTGAAGAGGATGTTCAGGGGATGCGAGGTGGCATCCGTCGGCAGGATGTCCGCCATGACGTTGAAGGCGCGGTAGGTGACGATGCTGTCGCTGCCATTCTGTGCCTGGTGACGGATTCTGACGGAAGTGATGTACTTGTTCAGCAGGACAAGGCTCTCGTTCTTCTTGCCCCAGGTGGTCTGCAGGGTGTCGGTGTAGTTCATGCTGTATTCATCGTTGTAGTACGTCGGAGGCTGGAGTCCGTTGACCTGAATACCGGCGTTGAGCAGGTCGACCGAACTGATGAACTCGTTCTCGGAGTAAAGCGAGAGGACGAGCCGCGCATTCTGATGGATGACGGGGTTCAGGGTCATCTGCACCACGTCCTCATCCGTCGGTGCCAGGTGGAAATAGGTGGGATAGGTCTCCACGTAGCGCCAGTCGCTGCTCATGTACTCCTGACCGTTGGTGAGCTTCAGCCCCGCATTGTCGTCCAGCGGAAGGGCAGGCGACGCGGCATAGATAATCCAGTCGCCATCCCGCAGGATGAGGGGCGTACCCACCTCCTTGTCAAAGCTCCCGTCCGCCTTGACCGAGCAGGGACGGAGGTAGTAGAAGTGGGTGTCGGCATCCCCACGCACCACGAAGGTGCAGTTCAGCGGAGCGGTATTCGGCTTGCGTTCCCATTTGTCGTCCGTCTTGTTCTTTACGGCAGGCCAGACCAGCAGACGGACGGTGCTGCCGATAGCCATGTCGTCGAGGTAAGGGTTGAGTATCTGTTGCACGCTGCGCGGGTTCGCCAGTTCGGGATGGACCTTTTCCGGATTTCCCGTCACGACCAGGGCACGTGTGCCGGTGCCGACGGTGCGTCCTGCAGCAGGACTGCCCGAGAGGACAATGTCCACACGGTGTCCTTCCTCCTTGCCGGGTTGCGGCACCTCGTTGTCGGAGGAACAGGCACCCAGGAGTGCCAGCACCAGACTGCCGAGGCAGACTGTCAATGTATGTTTCATGTAAGTCATTGCGTTTATTCGTTGTTTTCGGGTTTATTGGGTTAGCCGCCATCTATCCGCCACATAGACGGCATCCAGGTGGCGGATAGATGAGGTCAAAGTGGCACTTACTTACCGCTTGATAAGGCGGAGCTCGCCGGTAAAGTTGTTGATGTCAGCTGCAGAACCACCATTAAAGGGCTTGAGTGGTGACATTCCTATACGGACATTCGTTTTTCCGGAGGAGCCCCACGGAGCCTTGAACCATACACAGAAATAGCCTGCATCACTCATCGTGCTGGTCAGGTAAACCGACTCGATGCCGTAATAATACATTCCAGCTTTATTTTCCTTCAGATTCGCCATTCCGGTAATGGGCAGGAACATGGTTGCCGAGGGATTGCTCCAGTCCACGAGGTGCTCGTAGTTCAGTGCATCCAGTGTGGCATTCACGGGGTCCGACAGCTTGTAGCGGTCGATGCGCAGGTAGAAGACAGGTGCTTTCCTCCCGTTCAGCAGGGTCTGCACCTTCGGGCTTACTTCCAGCCTCCAACGCATGGCATACGCTTCGGGGGTGTGCAACGCCTTGATGGCATACACCGTTCCCCATTTTTGGATGGTCGTCACATCGATGTTGCTTGCCTTATTCGTAGCAATCTTTTGCCGGATTTCCTCCGGCTCGATGCAGGAGCCGATGGCATCCTGCTTCCGCACGATGAGATAAACAGAAACCTGTCCCGGTGCCGGGTCATAGGCAGGACAAAAGCCGTTGGCATACTCCTTATCCGGTGCATTCCATGTACGCGCTGAGGGATAGTTGCCACTCTCACCATACTTCTCATGCAACTGCTCCCACAGATTGTAACACGGCAAATAAGGATTTCCCTGTTTATCCTTCTTGCTCGCTGAAGGCTTCGGCATACCCGGACGATAAAACGGTATACAGACTCGCAAGACCGACTCGTTGCTCAGCTGATTCATTCCATCCCACCACTGCAAATCAGATGTCCTTGTCGGACCATTCATGAAGGCATAGTTCCCGGCAGCCGAGCAGGAAGGATAGATTTGCAGGTAATCGTCCATCGTGGGCACCCGCCATCCGGGCGGTACGGGCTGCTGCGAGGGACCATCCTCCCAACGTTTCCGGGGATACTTGGCGGCACGCATATAGGTCTTGCTGTTGGCTCCTCCATTCGTCCACTGGTCGTACACCTCCTTCTCCACAACCTCATTGGCGGCATGCTGGTAATTGGACAAGACATCACCCTCCCCCCATTGCCATCGCGCCTCTTGAGGGTCTTCATTGAGCCTATACCACTTGGTCCGTGCGGTTTCAACCATGTAATCGGGCAAGATAGGGAAAAAGCGCATCTTGCCATTAGGATATCCGCTGCCCTCGCTGTTCACCAACGGCACTTTCCAGCGGTCCCGCCACGTGGGCAGGGGGGTTGAAGAGTTGTAGCCGTATTGGTAGAACGGCCAGTAAGGAACATTCCGTCCCGGCTGGTAGTAGTAGCCTTGCAGGCGGTCGGGGTCTGTCTCCGGGTCGGAGGCGTCCCACTCTTCCGCACCGAGGTTGCGGTCCATCCATATCGATCCACCGAAGTAGATAGGGTTGCCTGTGGCAAGCAGCTGGTAGTCGAACACACCGTCCGAGCCGTCGCCCACGCCGTTCTCCTTGCCTTCGCCGTGAATCCAACGCACCTTCTGCGGGATTTGCGTCACGATGAACACGCCGTATTCGAGGAAGGAGATGCGCACGGTGTAGCTGTAGCCTGCGCGGAGATAGAGCTTGGTCTCGCCCGGTTCATCCGCGCTCTGCACGGTGCGCGGCAACTCAAAGGGCGGCAGCACGAGGGTGGCGGTATCCTCGTTATTGGGAACGGGCACCACCTCGTCGATTCTTCCGTATGCCTTCATCGCAAAGCGGTTGAGCACATATTTGTCACCTCTCAGCGTCACCTGCGCCTGGAGGGCATAGGTCTCGTTGCCACCGGGAGCGGTAATGCCGCTTGCCAGGTCGTAGGAATCCCCGTGTGTGGGGAAGACCAGCGAGGTGGAGAAGCGCGACGAGGTCACGGGGATGGGACTCGTCAGCAGCTCCGGCACGTCGGGGTGTATCCGGGTCGTGCAGGGAGCACCTGTCACAGTGAGTCTGCCGGCCTTGAGGTTGACCTGTCCCTTGCTGTAGATATTCGTCAGGGTGATGTCGGCAATGCTGATGTCATACAGTCCCTTCCCTTTCTCATCCGGATTCTCCTGCTGCATCACCTCGAAGGTGAGCTGCGAGAAGACGTGCTGGAAGGGGATGTGGCAGTGAGGCAGGGCGGTCTTGACGTTCTGGTTGAGCAGACGTCCCCACATGAGGTCGCGCAGGCTGTCCTTCGGGAAGCCATCAGCATCCTGTACGCTCAGGTCCGGCGTCTCATAGTAGTAGCTGGCGGGGTCGTCGCCGTCCGCCGAGGCACCTGCCGTCCGCTTCAGGGGGACGAAGTTCTCCTTTGTGTCCTTGGCGGGATAGTGGTTCTCCCCGTCGTAGGTGAAGCCGTAGAAGTCGATGGTGCGTTTGGCGGAACGGTCGTCCGCCTTCTCCCGGTCATTGGACGGGTTGAAGCTGAAGTCGGTGTTGACGTTTGCCACCTTGATGTATTTGTGGTTCGCCTCTCCCGTCTCCTGTTCCGAGGCAAGCTGGTCAAAGCGGAGCATCGTGGCAGGGTCATAGGTATCCGGTGCCGCCTCGTCATACGTCTGTGTGAAGGCAAAGAGGCGGTAGAGCGAGCCGGTGGGGAAATGCATGGTGTCAGTCCCTTCCTCCACGGCACGTGTGGCGACAAGGTCGCCCACCCGGTCATCGGGACGCATGCCGTCCAGTCCCTCCTCATGGAAGAGGTCGGAGCAGCCGGCAGCCAGCAGCAGACCGAGTGCTAAGAGTGGTAATCTGGTATATCTGTTCATACAATGGACTATTCAATTGACAATTGACAATGGACAATTGACAATTCGATTCAATTGACAATTCTATATTTATTATGAGCCTACTTCATTGGAACCCGGGCGGAAGACGTAGTCATGCACTCCGCCGTCCTTCCATTCCATGAGTACGGCATCGAGGTAGAGGTTGTGGCGTCCGAAGACGAGGGTTATCTTGTACCGCTTGCCGGTCTCGATGGACTTCACGGGATTGGTCGTGCCCACCACATGCACGGGGACGATGACATCCTTCCACTGCATGGTGTGGGTCAGTCCGTTCTCTTCGTTCGTACGCTGCGTGTCCATGGGGAAATTATCGAGGTGCGAGAGCAGGGCGCTGACGTCCATCTTCAGGAAGACCCCTTTCCCGGTAGGCGTGTTCACGATGTCTGTCGCTGCAGTGCGGCTGGTGCGCACGTTGACGAAGAGGGAGTCCACTGCCACGTCGCGCCCCACGGTGAGCTGGGTGTGTCCCGTCGTGCGGATGGAGAAGTCATCGGGGAGGTCCTGCATCTCCGTCACCTTGTAGCCGTGGATGGAGGAGGTTTGGTCCTGTGCCGTTGCCTGGTCCGGCAGCCAGTTGAGCTTATGCGGAACACTGAAGGGCATCCAGCCGGCATCCGTGGCAGACGGAGCAGTATCAGTCCCGCCGTAGTAGCACACCCGGATGTTGCTCAGCACGACGTCGCGCACATACTGCATGTCGACCATCGACTGGTCACGCTGTGCCACGAAGAGCACCTGCGCCGTCAGGTGGCGGAAGTAGAGGCGGTTCCTTTCCTGTCCGAACTTGTCCTCCTTGTTTCCCCAGTAAGCAGGGTCGGCATCGAGAGAGAGGAAGTCCATCCGTCCCAAAGGCAGCTTGCCGCCCGACACCGCCTCGCTGCTTAACGTCAGTTCGCGGTAGTCGAACGTACCGTCGGGTCTCTCCCGGGGCGCAAGCACCACTGCCGGCGCATAGCCCCGCGCGAAGTACGTATCGCCGTTGGAGGCGTACTCCACGCCGGTGTTGTAGGTCACCTTGTAGTAGTCGTTGATTTTGCCCAGCACCTCCACGAGGTGGGTGTAGGCGTCGTCCGAGTTCAAGTAGTCCGCAGGCGGATTGTCGAAGTCGGTAGCCTGCCGCTTCGTCATGAGCAGGATGTTCGGGGTCATGCGTACGCCGTCAATCTGTTGCAGTCCGGCGCGGCTCACCACGAAGTTCATCTGGATTTCGTTCGTCGGCGCATCCTTTCGCATCATCCGGTCTTCCTCCGAGACGACGCACGAGGCGAGCAGCCCCATCGCTCCTGCCAGAAGGGGGAGCAGCGGACGGAAGCGCCGGGTTGTCAAGTGGGAGTTTATCTTCATGTCTCGTCAGTCTAAAAAGGTTTTACCTTCACCAGCGTCCACCCAGGGGATGCTGAAGGTGTTCACTTCGATGTACGTACCTCCGTCGTCGCCGTTGCCGGGGACGGTGATGCGGTGCAGCTGCGGCAGGTAGTAGGTGTTGCGCAGCAGCTGGGAGTTGACATAACCCATGTTCGGGTCTGAGTAGTGGGTGATGTCCTCAGAGTTCTTCACGTTGTAGTCCTGGATGTAGGAGAAGAAGTAGCACCAGCCGCCCACGTGGGGGACAATCTTGTTGCGCACCCCGGTGAGTGTGCCGGGGGTACGTGCCATGCGTTCGGTGATGAAGTAGTATTTCGTCTCCTGCTTTCCCGTCACCGGGTCGGTGTACGGCAGGGGAACGGTCCAGTAGGTACCGGGCGTGAAGAAGTTCGCCTGCCACTCCGTTCCGGGATTGCGGTAGGCACCCTGCACCTTGAGGCAGAGAGCCAGGAAACGCTCGATTTTCCGGTACAGGTCTGGCTCAGTGTCGGTGGTATTCGGCACCACGGTGGTCTCTCCCGCTACCTGAAAGCGTTGCCCGAAGTCGATGTGTACGCAGTCCAGCTCGAAGTTTGCCTTAGCACTGCCTGCTGCCAAACGCACCCCGCGGTCGGACATGAAGACATCCTCATAGAAGTAGCCGTCCTTCGTCGTCGACTGGCGGAAGAGCTCCTCCACAAAGTCACGCTCCTCGTCAGTCAGGTCGGTATTCTTGCCGTCTGTCACGGACGTCCACGTCGCGCGGTCCACATAGAGTTCGCGGGGCATGAGTCGGGCAGCCACCTGCAGGTGGGTGATGGAGCGGACGGGGTTAATGCGGTTGTTCGCCAGCAGGTTATTGCCGTCTGTCTGGTCAGGCGTCGGCTTGGCATAGCCGTTGGGCAGGGCATAGACACCCTTCACGTAGCCGCCACCCTGACGGCTTTTCGTACGTTTGAGCTTGGCATCATCGAGCTTCTCCGCCCGTTCGAAATGCTGGTAGAACTGCGCATTGGTCAGCTTGCTGTAGTCCTGCGGCGGTGTATAGACGAACTCGGCATCGAGCTCGCTCTGGTCGTAGCGGTAGGTCTTGGCGTCGACCTTCTGCATCACCGACGTGAGGTCCATGTTGGGGTCCTCGTACCACAGCTTGGAATACTTGCTCGGCTCCGCCTCCTTGGGGATGAGGTAAATCTCGCGGTTCAGGCTGTTGACGGTGTAGTAGACCGAGTCGGCACGGATGAAGCCGATGCCGCCGTTGATGTTGGTCACCCCGGTCTCGTCCGCCTTCTTGTACGTCTTGAGGAAGTCCACTCCCCCACTCGTCTCCGTGTCGGCGTAGAGCAGGTGTACCTTCGCCACGCTGCGGGTCAGCTCAAAGTGGACGTCGAGCGGATTGTCCTTGGAATGCACTTCACTGAGGTCGAACGAGGAGGAGCTGGCGTTGTCCGTCCCGATTGCCTGCATCTGGATACATCCGTCGGGAGCTTCCTCCAGGAAGGTCTGCCGTCCGTAGGAATCGCGCGCAAAATAGTTGATGACGTCGTAGAAACGCGACATCCCCATAACCGACGGTCCGGAGCCTATGATCATCCACATGTACTTGTAGCTATCCAGCTCTTCGGGAGGAAGAGTGGAAAAGTTTTTTCCCATCGCCTTCACCTTCTCGTACTGTTCCGGTGTAAGGTTGGCAAACGCCACCATGTAGTGTGTACCGGACTTCAGGGTGAGGTTATCGGCAGAATACAGATACTCCGTGTTGTTCTCCACCTTTCCGGTGAGGTTGATGTCTGCCACATAGCCGTAGTTCTCGTCGAAGATGAAAACATAGAACGAGCGGATGGCGTTCTCGTGGTCCGAACCGACGGATTCTCCCGTCTCCTCTGCACGGGTAGTGGGAGCACCCGGCTCAGCCAGCGAGATGTGAAAGCGAAAGTAGGTCTGCCCCACCGCTACGGGTTGTGGCTCAGGCAACGGACCGATGTCGTCCTTCATGTCGGAGCAGGCACCCAGCAGCACGGCAAAGAGCAGGAGGCACAGCGGCAACATCCGTCGGCTAAGCACCCCTGCGAGGCAGTCTGTCTGTATATTCAGTCTGTTCATGGTCAATGGCAGTTTAGTTGGCATCTATGTGTGTAAAGTCTATCTCCTGGTCGCTCTTGACGCGCCACGGCAGGATTTCGATGTAGAAGCGCAGGTAGCTCACCATCGAGTCGTCCTCGCGGTCGGCATCAAAGGGTTGCGGCTCCGGTGTGCCGGGCTTGTCCACGCCGGTGATGCGCAGCTCGTACCAGTTGTTGCGCACCACGCCGTAGCGTCCCAGGTAGTTCTGTCCCTGTGTGGCGACGGTCGCTCCGGATGCTTCGGCATCGGTCTTGGGGTAGACCACCTGCGAAGGTGTCGGAGTCTCGCCGGCATGCCACGGTGTCTCACTGTCGTCGAAGTGGCGGAGAGGTACGACGTAGTACATCTTCCCGCCCCGGTAGAAGCCGAAGCGCGAGGTGTAGTTGTCCGCCAGCCAGGAGAGTGCGGAAGCCAGGAAGTCGTGCAGCACCTGTGCCACCTCGGTATGGGTGTCCGCCGTTCCGTCCGGGTTATTGGTCCAAGTCACGGGCGTTCCCTTCACGCGGACGAGTCCTTCCAGTCCGGTGACGGAGGTCAGCTCGGCATCGCTCTTGAAGTGGGAAGCCGCCGCAGCGAAGGCTGCACCGAAGTCGCCCGTCGCCGTCCCTGCCGGGTTGACTTTGGGAGCCAGCAACGGCGTCGTGCCGTTCATGCCGTAGAGGTCGGCAAAGTGCACGGTCCGGTCCTCCGCCATAAACGAGGTCCGGAAGCGGTCGGTGTTGGCTGCATGGAACTGCTGTGCCGTCGGCTGGCTGAGCAGGCTGCGGAAGAGCGTCAGCCAGTTGGTGCGCCACGCCGTCAGCTGTGCCTGAGTCACGGAGTAGCCCGCAGGATATTGGTAGGTCGCGTCCTTCGCAAAGAGGTCGGCGAGCAGCTTCAGGTTCTGGTCGGCAAGCAGTTTCTTCGTCACCAGGTTGTTCAGCCCCTGCACGGTGAAGACCTCGTCGGGCAGTTCGCTGGAGGTCAGCACGCCGTAGTCCCGTATCTCCTGCCCGTTCTTCGACGAGCCGAGGGTCACCTCCAGTTCGACGGCGGTCGTGGTGCGCTGACGCATGCGGTCCACGTCGGTGGTGTTCTCCATCGGGTAGTCGGCATCCGCAAGCGAGTTGTGCCATGCAGCACGGTCGGGAACGGTCGTATTGAGGTAGTTCGCGGCATTGTAGTCAGCTTTGTAATGGGGAGACACTGCCCAGTTGATGAGGTAGAGCGGCGTCCCCGTCCCCAACGGAGAAGCACCCAGAAAACGATAATTGTCCGCTGCGCCGGAAGAGGCATAACGGGCATAGGTAGCGAAGGTCCCCTGCGGTGAACCGTCACCGTTGTCGATGTGCTTCGTCAGGTATGCCGTACGGGCGGCATTGAGCAGGGTCCAACCGGTAATATCATAGGTAAAGGCGGTGTTGACATCGTCCTTGCCGATGGCAGTGCTTCCCGTCTTGCTCACGTTCACCTTCGCCACGGCACGCTCCACGTAGATGGTCGCGGCAGGCTCTCCACTCGCCGCATCCGACGCCTTGCCGTAGAGACGGTCGAGGGCGATGGGCGCGAGGACCTGTGTCGAGGAGTTCGACACGGACGGAGCAGACTTCAGGTTTCCTCCCTTCACGGTGGAGAGGACGGCATTGGTCATCAGCAGGTAGTTCACGCCGTAGAAGTCGGCAAAGGGATGGGGCGTCTCTCCGTTTCCGCCGGGCGTGAGCCGGGGCAACGTGTTCACCGACGAGTCAAAGCCAGCCTTGAGCCGGAGGAAGTCGGGAAAACGAATGTTGCCGCTCCCTCCTGCATCGGTGTTGCCCACGATGTAGGTGTTCGGACCGAAGCGCAACGTATTGCCTGCCGCACCGGCACCCGCCGTGAAGTGAAACAGCTGCTCGGGAGCATTGAGGAGGACGAAGGCATAGAGCTTGTCCGTGTCGCCGATGTTGTTGCGCACGATGGGTGTCACGAACGAAGACCCCGACGTGATGTTCGGGTCGCTCTCCTTCGTGAACGAGCGGTCGAGCCGGTAGACGGAGCGTGCCACGGCACTGTTCTCGTCCGCCCCGGAGAAGAGTATCAGGTAGGAATGGGAGAGATTTACGGCGTATTCAGCCTCGTACCCGTCCTGCGGAGTGGCAGCACGGGTACGCCCCTCCGTCGGTACTTGCAGACGGAGCAACATGTAGGCTTCGCCGTCGGCGTTGAACACCTGCTCGATGCCGACAGGACGCGGCTCTTCGCGCAACGTCTCGTCGGAGCAGGCGGTCAGCATCCCCAGGCAGAGGAGCGCCATCTCTATCGTATGTATTGTTTTCAGTTTCATCTGCGTTGTCAGGTTGTTGTTGGGAGGATGGAGCGTCGTCCATCCATCGTCATCCTAGAACTCATACACCACGCTGAGTGCCGCCTTCTGCGGCCCGATGTAGTGTTTCGTCTTGTCGCGGATCCGTTCGCCGCACGTGGGACAGGCATACTCCCGGTAGTCCACGTATTCATAGCCGAGTCCTACCGAAGCCTCCATGCCCCAGTGGTCACCAAGGGACCATACATAGCCGTAGGTCAGTCCGCCACCAGCGAACTTCGCCTCATAGCGTCGGTCGGCAAGGCTCTTCCAGATGCGGAAGGGCAGCTTGACCCCTCCCAGGTTGGCCTGCCCGGCATTGAGTGCGACGCCGAAGAAATGTCCCTTGAACCAAGGACGGAGGTAGTGGCGCACTTCGGGTACGAGGCACCAGTTGCGCAACTTCTTCCCCTCTCCCAGGCTGAACGGGCTGAACCCGTATGCCACCTGCACGGTGGTGTGCCATCCCAGCTCCATCTCGACCGCCACATTGGGTGTCAGCGTGGCATCCCACAGCAGGTTGTTCTTCAACCGCACGGTCTGTGCGGAGAGTGCTGCCGGGAGCATGGCGAGGAGGAACGGGAGAAGGAGGCGGGGCATGGGGAAGGTTTTTATCTGTTCATTAAATGTCTTCAAACTGAATGCGCTTCTGCCACTTCAAGATTCCGATGCGGATGGTGATGGCACGAAGGCGGTTTCCGGCAATGAGAAGGTCAATGTCGTACTGGTTCTCACGGTCGAGATATTCCTGTGGCGAATAGCGTCGTGCATAGGCATCCCGTCCGTAACTGAGGAACTCTGGCAGGTTGAGCACAGCCACCAGTCGCTTGTTGTCTTTCTTGTTCACGATGTAAAGCTTTGCCGCACGGTCGGCTTCCGCCTCGGGATAAACCATCAGACGGGAAACCGAGAAGTCGTAATGCAACGAGTTGGCATGCACGATGACCCCGTCATCGGGAGTCGTGACCGCCGACGAAGCCTCGTCAATGGTCCACTGGGCAAAGGGAGTATAGAGCAGGGGTTCTTCAGCCACCACCTCGTTCTTCTCATTCAGGTGGCCGTTGTCAGCCGTGATGAAGACCCCGTAATCGGTATCTTTCAGTTCGGCAGCATCCTCGGTCTGACGGATGGTGAGGTTGATAAACTTGGTGTCGCGTATCAGGGGCACCGTGGCATACGTCGGCTTCATGAAGCGTACCTCACACGTCTGCACCTCCAGGGTATGCCAGAGTGTGTCGAGCGCCACCCCTCCGTTGTCGACAGCACGGGCTGCCAGTGTTTTCCCGTCATACTCTCCGAGAGAGACCGTCCGCGGGTCTTTGCTGCGTTCCAGCTCAATCTGCAACTTGTCGAGCGCATCTCCGGTTTGCAGGTGGGGAATGACGAACTTCGCTCCCGGTCGCTTTTGGCGTTGAGCCTCTCCGGCTTGCATGGCCACAGCCATCAGGCGATAGTTCCCCGGTTCGAGTCCTTCGACGTGCATCCGGTAGCCGGGGTCAGCCAAGGGGGCGTTGTCAGCATAGTTTTCAGCAGTCTCCACGCGCACCACCTTGTTATTGGTGTCGAGCACATAGAGCGTGACAGCTCCCACCTGGTCGTTGAAAAGGTCGCCGTGCATGTTGTAGTCGTAGCGGAAGCTTACGTAGAGGCCTTCCTCACAGTCGCTGCGGTCTTCGTCCATCAAAGTGCAGGAAGAAGGCAAGAGCAACATCAGCAGGCATGCCAGCAGGCCGATAGATGGATAGTTGATCATTCGTTTCATAAATAACTGTTAGGTGAAGGGTTCAGTGTGTCTGAAAAAAAGGAGTAGGACACAGAGTCACAGAGACACAAAGGTCGTTCTGTCAACGGAAGTCGCTCTGCGCTATTTGTGTCTCTGTGTCCACTCTTAAGATTCCTTCCTCCTGCGAGGAAAAGTATTAATCATTACAAGTCCGTGTTCTGTGTACGTTTCTGCCACTTCACGGTGTGGATCTTCACGCTGAGGTAACGCTCAACGGAGTCATCCCACTTGCCACCGTTCTCAGGCATACCTGATTCTCCGAGAGTCTTTACATTATTCACATTCACTGCATACCACGTGTTGCGAACAACGCCATAACGACCCAAGTAATCAGCGTCGGAATTGCTACTGCTATAAGGTTCCGTTCCGTTCAATGCCACGTATTCAGACTTCCAAGGAGTCTCTCCTCCAAAATGCTGAATGAGCACAGGATAGTATGCCATACCATCCTTATATTCACGAAGGGTGATATTCGCCAAACGCTTGTTGATTTCCGTCATTACGGCATCGAAACCATCAGTAGCTGTAAAATCGCCATTATCATTCTTTATAGCAGATACTGACAGTGTCGTCTTTTGGTTATTTCCGTCAAATGCCTTTGCAAAGTCTGCAGTCAGACTAGCAGCGGTAGGATTCTTCTGTTCAGCTTTATGAGCCTTAACCCAGCTTTGGACAAAATCCCAGCTCCATACTTCATTGAGCAGTTCATTCTTCAAATCGTCAGTAGTAACATAAATAACACTACCCTTATCGCTACGAGTATAGAAAGCGGAAGCATTCTCTTCACCCTCTTTCTTCAACTGAACTTTCACAATCACACGTGTAGATTGCTGATCTTTCATATGATTTACATCAAAGGTATTTTCGAAGCAATAGCCTACAGTACCCATATTCTTCCAAGCTGCCTCTTCCACATTTTTAATGTCTGCGACATGATTGAAATATTCGGCATTGTAATCCACGGCAAAAGTCGGAGCTACTGCAAAGTTGATACGATAAAAGTCGTGACCGCTCAGAATCGGGCTCTTTTCAATCATACGAGATACAGCACCCTGAAGATGGGAAGAAACATAGTTTCTCCATTTAGCAAAACCGGACACATTGCGTGTCAAGTATTCCTGCTTAGCCGTATTGTCGAACATCCAACCCTTAACCTCATAAGAATACTTCACGTCTTTATTGTCTTTATCTTTAAAGGTCAAAGGTTGAGCACCACTAGCAACATTATTAATCACTTCTACCTTAGCCAAAGCACGCTCTACAAAGATTTCTGTGCTTTCAGTACCTTGTTCAGCAGCTTGGCGGGAAGGATAAATACTTGTAGCTTTAATTTGTACCAAAGTAGTCACGTTGGCATCCGCAGCACCTGCGTCATTCTTAGTACTCAACGGAGAGTTGCCCATGAAGAAACCATTCGAGTTGAAATAGGTTTCATCTGTCTTGGAAAGAGCAACGAGTGTCGCAAATTCCTTATAGCTCATCCCGGTGATTTCATTCGCTGTCGGATTAGTGTCTGTCACTGTATTTCCAGATACCGTCCAATATTTATTAGCCCCCACCTTTATCTTATTGCTACGCTCTGGAAACTCTATATCACTCGGCTTGTTCAAAATAACATAGGCCCACAAGTTAGAAGTAATATTAGAACCATTAATTTCCTGAATGATTTCAGCTGTAGAGGTTATTTCATTCTTATCAACCAACTTAAAATTGTTGGTCATATTGTAAGCAGCGCTGAACGTAGCATTGTCTGCATCATCTCCTGTAAAAATCAGCAAGTAAGCGCTCTTCACTTCATATTCATTGTAAGTGCCGTTTTCATCATTAGGGCTGTTATCTGCACGTGTCTTCGCTTCAGCCACCTGATCCGGAAGTCCGATTCCCGTTCCTGACACAGGCACATCCAACGACAAACGGATGTAGCCCTTACCCTCTTCGTTGAAAAGATAGGTGTTGTCTCCACCTACCTCCGGCTTGAGGACCTCGTTGTCACTACATGCTGTAAACGCAGTCAGGCAAAGGGCTGCGGCAGCAACAAAAAATTTAGTTCTCATAAACATAGTTGGTTTGATTATTAATACTCGATTTCAATTCATTGTTTCAGCAAGTTCAGGTTGTCGGCAGCCAACTGCAATCCACCTTGTGCCGCACGGGCGAAGTGAACAATCGCGGCTTCCGTCTCTCCACGCAGCACGCACAGGATGCCCCGGGCATTCTCGGCTTCAGCGGAATCTCCTGCACGGGAGAGGAAACGCTCTGCAGCCTTGTCATCGCGGCTTCTCAACGACACATTTGCCGCATTGAGGTTGGCGATGGCATCGCCCGGATACATATAGGCTGCTGTCAGGAATACCTTATTATATTCCTCACTTCCGGCAGGATAAGTCTGTGCCAGGAGGTAAAGCTCTTCCAAAGACAGCTGGTTAGGTTTCGTCCGGAATATCTCCGCAGCCTCCTCCGGAGTGAACGGACGGACCACATACTGCACCGTGTAATCGGCATGACGCAGGAGCGGATAGATGGCGGTGAGCAACGTCCGGTAATCATCCGGATAAGTAGCACGGATGCGGTGCTCCTTCTCGTCGGGAGTCCCTTCACCGTCGATGAGTTCCAGAATCCCGTCGCGGTGTGCCAGGGATGATTCGGAAACCCGGCGACGGAAGCCTTCCCAGTCCTCCGGTGTGGAGGAGACATCGAAACGGACGCCCTCAAAGCGGTGCAGCCCTTTCACATAATCCAGGAGTGACTGCATACGCTCACGCGCCAGACGTTCGTTGTTGGCATAAGAACCCTCCGGCGAAGCATAACCGTGGATGGTAATGGCGGTGATGCTCACATTGGGGTCTTCCTTTACCTTATTAATCGTACCGCGGATCTTGTCCAGTTCCGCCGTATTCTCCATGTAGGATGCATCGATGGCAGTCGCATTGACCCGGTAATTGAGCAATGCACTTCCGCTGACCTCACGCAGCTTGCGAGGTTCGGCAGGCGACGTCACAAACGCATACTGCACCTCGTCGAACGGGTCGTAGTCGATGCGGACTGTCTGGGCAGTCGCCTGCTCCAGCTTGTCGCCGCAGGCACAGAGGTCCTGCATCACGGCGAGCGTGGCACCTTTCATCCAAGGCTGGTAGACAGCCACATCGGTGTAGGCATACGTCTGTGCCGTGCCGTTCCGCCGACGCATCTCGACCGCATCGGGATAGGCATCACTTCCTGCCCGTTCGTGGTAGATGTGGGCGCGGCGTCCCGTGACGAGGAAAGGCGTCAGGGGCATCTCCCGGCTTCCGTCGGCAGAGGTGATGACCGGCTGGAAAGCCATGAGCTGGTCAGCCTTCAAATCCAGTTCGTCCAGCACAAACTCCATCGACACGACCAGCTTTCCGGAGTTGGAGCGTGCGGTGAGCTTGCGTATATCCACACGAGGTGTGCCTGCCGCAAGGGGCAGGCATACCATCGCAAGGATGAAAGTGAGAAAAACATTCTTCGTTTTCATAATGGTTCAGGGTATGGGGTTAGAAAACATACACCAGGTTGATAGCGGCCTTCGTCGGGCCTACATAATTCTTGTGGTCGCGTCCGAGGAGTGCGCCACAACGTTCACACTCATACTTCTTGTACTGCGTATAGACATAGCCCACGCCGATGGCAGCCTCCACGTTCCAGTGCTTGCTCAGTGGAAACGCATAGCCATAGGCGATGCCGCCTCCGGCATACCAGCCCACGTAGCGGTTGTCCTTCAGCGAAGGGAACATGCCGAAGGGGAGGTGGATGCCCTGCACACGGTATTCTCCGCCCAGTGCGTCGACACCGACGAAGTGTCCCATCATGGGACGGCAGAACCAGTAACGGAATTCGGGATTGACTACCCAGTGGCGCATCAACCGTTCGCTATCGGTCGATTTCCAGGGGTTGAGTCCATAGATTACCTGCAACGAAGTGTGCCTCCCCGTCTGCAACTCCGCCCCGATGTTGGGAGTCGTCGTCGCATCATAGAGCAAGTTGGTCTTTACAGCCACTTTCTGTGCACGGATGGCGGGGGTCATACACAGCAACAATATCATACACGCGAGTACGCGATAGATGAGAAGTGTTGAAAATCTCTTTATCATACGGTGCATTGTTGTTTTATAAATGCTAGTTGTCTTATGTATCACTTTTAAATCCCGTCCCTGTTGCGTATATTTAGGTACGCACGAGCACGGAATTTGTTTTCGTTGTAAAATTAGAGAGAATAGTGCGTACCGGCGACAAGTATCAATGTACATTTGAAAACATCATTTCACTGTTTATTAGCAAATTATAAAATACATCCATGTACAAATGCATCCAAATGCATGATTTCCCCTCCTTCCAGTAGACGGACGGCTTCCTGGTGACATTCCCAAGCTGTTCCCGCCACCGGGCATCCATGAGGAAGGGAGGATTCCGCCCCACGCCTGGGGATTATTGTCCATTATCCGTCGTCCATTGTCAAGAGAGACGGCTGCCATTGACCGCCGAAGAGGTGTTTTGACAAAATGTCAAACGAAGGCCTCCACAGTGCCCTTCCTCGCACCCAAATACGATTGGGTGGATTCCGAGGCCCTTCTCAGGCAATTCGCAAAATACACATTGACACAGATTCGTTCCAAGCGTTATCATCCCGACACAACCTAAGAGCAACATCCTTCCCATGCGACAGCAGGATTCCCACACAGCACACATGATGATACCTTCCGATTTATTGACACGCCTCATCTTCCAGCGAACGAAACCCGGAGTTTTTGCCTTTCATTCTCCGAATATTTGACTTCCACGGATGAAACAATATTGTTTGGGAAGTGAAACTATATTGTTTGACTCGTCAAACACTTGTGTTTCGCATGTGAAACAATATTGTTTGAGCCTCAAAATGTAAGTATTTCGAAAATGAAATGTATAGTTTTCTAAAATAAGAGTCCTTTTCCGGCATTTTCATTAACCTTCATTTGTAATTGCACGCTATTTGCTCCGAATTTCATTAAATACACGTTAGGAGAAAACGGCATTTTCCGTGCATTTGTCAAGAGAAAGCAGCATTTTGATTGACAACTGATAATTTCCAGCGATGTGATGTCCAATCATCCCCCAAAAATGTAGGGGCAATCGGTCGGATCGCCTGATACACATGCCGAAGGGCGGTTGTTCTTGATGGGTGGGAATATTGAAAGGGAGGAAATGGTGGGACGGACGAAATGGGAACAAGCGTGATTGGGACGGATTTGAACGGGTGTGATTGGGATGGCCGTGATTGGACCGGGCGACCAGACCGGTCGCCCCTACATTGTTTATTATTGGACGCTATGGCAGGATTCCTTCACAAATGACCGAACAAAATCATCACAAATAACCGAACGGAATCGTCACAAATGACCGAACGGAATCGTCACAAATGACCGAATTTATAAATAAAACATTGGATATTAAAATCATAAGATATATCTTTGCCTAAGACTAAGAACAATAAAATATGGTAGCCTATAAACCTAGAATTGCAGATAAATTGTTGGCACGGAAAATGGCAGGTAAGGGTGCTGTTCTGATTGAAGGCCCCAAATGGTGCGGCAAAACGACAACAGCCAAACAGCAGGCCAAGAGTATGCTCAATCTCGGAGACAGCAACGTACTGCGGCAAAGTCTGCAAATGATGGACCTCAGCCCTATCACCTTGCTGGAAGGGGATACACCACGCTTGATAGACGAATGGCAAACCATTCCACCGCTATGGGATACCATACGAAGCGAAGTAGACCGACGGGGAGACTTTTCGCAATTCATCCTGACCGGTTCATCGGTCCTTCCAAATGCTGAAAGTACCATCCACAGCGGGACTGGCAGATTTGCACGCATCAAGATGCGCCCCATGAGCCTGCTTGAATCGGGGGAGTCGACAGGCAGCGTCAGTCTGACAAAACTGTTCGAAGGTGAGCCTCTAAAGCCACAAGTCAATCAGAAGGGACTGGAGGATATTGCCTACTATACCTGCCGTGGGGGATGGCCGCAAGCCACCTTGCTGGAGGGTGAGATTGCCTTGGACCAAGCACTGGATTATTTCGATTCGGTCGTGGAAAGGGACATCCAACGCGTCGATGGTGTCAAACGGAATGCAGACCGGTCACGCCTGCTCCTGCGTTCGTATGCCCGGCACATTTCCCAACAGGTCTCTTATGCAACCATCAAAGCGGACATGTTGTCCAATGATTCGCAGACGTTGGATGAAGACACGGTGGCGGATTACATCAAGGCACTCAAACGGCTGTTCGTCATTGAGGACCTGGAGGCATGGAATCCGAATATACGCAGCAAGGCGGCAATCCGTACGAGTGACACCCGCCACTTTGTGGACCCGAGCATCGGCACGGCAGCCTTGGGCCTGGGTCCCAAAGACCTGATGAATGACCTGGAGTCTTTCGGACTGTTCTTTGAAGACCTTGCCGTCCGTGACCTCCGTATTTTTGCAGACGTGCTGGACGGACGTCTGTATCATTACCGCGACAGTTCCGGACTGGAATGTGACACGGTCCTGCACCGCCGCAACGGGACGTATGCCTTGATTGAAATCAAATTGGGAGGAGAGAAAGCCATCGAAGAGGCGGCAGACTCCCTGAAACAGCTGGCTGAAACAATCGACCACACCCGCATGCCCCAACCTGCCTTCCTGATGGTCCTGACAGCCGTCGGCCCATACGCCTATCGCCGCCCCGACGGGGTTTTCGTGGTTCCCATTACCTGCCTCAACAGTTGAGCACAATTACGAAACAGGGAGGGCTGATAGCTGAAGCCAAAACGGATAAATAAGTTGATGGAATGTAATCGAATGTAGGGGCGACCGGTCGGGTCGCCCCTACATTATTTATATCGGACGTCATTGTGGGATTCCGTCACAAATGACCGAACGAATTTATGACACATTACACATTATATCCAAATATCATACAAGCAGGAATAAACTTGGTAGAAAACGAAAGCGCGAACCACGCAGACCGTTCACGGTTCTGCCTGATTCGCGCCCTTATCTATACACGTTCCTCCGCAGGGAAGGAATCGGGAGAGGCTTGGAAATTAAATTGTTACTTCGCCAATTTGTCGTTAGAGCCCAACACATTCACGATCTTGTGCATGTAGAGCTTCTTCATCTCGTCACGAGCCGGACCGAGGTACTTGCGCGGGTCAAACTCGGCAGGTTTCTCAGCCAATACCTTGCGGATGGCAGCAGTCATCGCCAGACGGCTGTCGGAGTCGATGTTGATCTTGCAAACTGCGGACTTGGCTGCCTTGCGGAGCTCGTCTTCGGGGATACCGATGGCTGCTTCGAGCTTGCCACCGAACTGGTTGATCATGTCAACATATTCCTGGGGAACGGAAGAAGAACCGTGGAGCACGATGGGGAAGCCCGGCAACTCCTTCATGACACCGTCGAGTACGTCGAATGCCAAGGGAGGAGGAACGAGACGTCCGGTAGCAGGGTCAACGTGGCACTGCTCGGGTTTGAACTTGTATGCACCGTGTGAGGTACCAATGGAGATAGCCAAGCTGTCGCAACCGGTCTTCGTGGTGAAGTCAACCACTTCTTCAGGACGGGTGTAAGTGTGATGTTCGGCAACCACCTCGTCTTCCACACCGGCAAGCACGCCCAGCTCACCTTCTACGGTGACATCATACTTGTGCGCATATTCTACCACGCGACGGGTCAGTTCCACATTCTCGTCATACGGCAGGTGTGAGCCGTCGATCATGACGGAAGAGAAGCCCAGGTCCACGCAGCTCTTGCAGAGTTCGAACGAATCTCCGTGGTCGAGGTGGAGCACGATTTCAGGATGTTCACATCCCAGTTCCTTGGCATATTGAACGGCACCTTCAGCCATGTAGCGGAGCAAGGTCTGGTTGGCGTAGTTACGTGCACCTTTTGACACTTGCAGGATGACCGGTGACTTGGTTTCTACTGAAGCTTGGATGATGGCCTGCATCTGCTCCATGTTGTTGAAGTTGAAAGCAGGGATTGCATAACCACCTTTGATGGCGCGTGCAAACATGTCTCTTGTGTTCACAAGGCCCAATTCTTTATAACTTACCATAGTGTAATTGTTATTAAAATTGATGAATGATTGATTCTCGTTTGTTTATCGTCGGCACAAAAGTAGCAAAGAATGTGAAAGGAAGGACCACAAAAGTTGCAAATATTCCGTTCTTTTCTTGAAAATTCCTTCAGTTTGATGCCCCCTGCAACCTTTCTGACAAATGTTTGCTACCTTGAGTTTGCAAGCACAGAAGGGAAGGAAACGGCTGTCCCTCCCCTCTCCTGCCCTCACTTTTCGTTCTTTTTCGCCTCCTCCCAGATGGCATCCATCTCGGCAAGGGTCATGTCGGTGAGCTTCCGTCCTGCCTTCAGGGTATGTTCCTCCAGGTAGTTGAAACGGCGGATAAACTTCTGGTTCGTACGTTCCAGGGCGTTGTCCGGATTGATCTTGTACAGCCGCGCGGCATTAATGAGGCTGAAGAGGACGTCGCCGAACTCCGCTTCCGCCTTCTCCTTGTCCATGTCAGCCACTTCGGCTTCAAACTCGCTGATTTCCTCCTTCACCTTGCCCCACACCTGTTCGCGCTCTTCCCAGTCAAAGCCGACGTTGCGTGCCTTGTCCTGGATGCGATAAGCCTTGATGAGCGAAGGCAGCGCGTCGGGTACTCCGCTGAGGACACTCTTGTTGCCGTCCTTCTCCTTCAGCTTGATTTGTTCCCAGTTCTCCGACACCTGTTCGGCAGTGTCCGCCTTCACCTCTCCGAACACGTGGGGATGGCGGAAGACCAGCTTGTCACTCAGACGGTCGCAAACATCCTTGATGTCAAACTGTCCCTTTTCAGAGCCTATCTTGGCATAGAATGCCACGTGCAGCAGGACATCGCCCAGCTCCTTGCAGATGTTCTTGGGGTCGTCCTTCATCAGGGCATCACAGAGTTCATAGACTTCTTCGATGGTATTGGGGCGCAGACTTTCGTTGGTCTGTTTCTTGTCCCACGGACACTTCACACGCAGTTCGTCGAGTATGTCCAGGAAGCGTCCGAATGCTTCCAATTGTTCTTGTCGTGTATGCATCGTTGTTGTTTTTGTTGACGAGGGTTTAACTGAATCCTTGCAAAGGTAATGATATTACCGCTTTACCGGTTCCATCCGGAAGGGGAAAAGTCGTTTTGGAGGATAAAGGGAATATTCCTTTCCCCTTTTACGTTTTTTTAATACTTCATTTTACTGCCAAAGGAAACGAACGCCATACAGCGAAAAACTATTACTTTCACATCAGCCCACAGGCGGGACTTTGGCGATATATCCATTTTACCCCCCCCGCCAGCTTTTTTACATAAGTTTTTACATCACTGATTCAAAAAAGGATAACAGAAAACCGAAAGAGTCAGGAAGGCACCGTCAAGGAGTGTTGCAGTCTATTAAATAACTCCTAGCTTTGCGGACTGACAAACCAAAACCTTTAAACAATGAAAAAGATCCTGGCCTTCACTTTATTTGTCCTCATGGGAGTGGTCATAAGCTTTTCCCAGGACATCAATTTTCACGCGAAAGCCGGTGTGGGCTTTGCCAATTTCACTGGAGATGCCAACGGCGACCCCCTCTTCTCTTACAAAGTCGGTGTGGGCATGAATATCGGTCTGGGAGGACACTGGGAACTGCATCCGGACCTCTTCTTCGTCCGCAAAGGAATGAGCAACAGCGCCGAGGTCCGTTCCGATGACATCGGTATGAAAGGTGACCTGACGCTCAATGCCTGTTACCTGGAACTGCCCGTCATGGCTGCTTACCGCATCCCCCTCGAACGGATGGATGTCGTGCTGTACGCCGGTCCCTATCTTGCCTACGGAGTAGGAGGCAAGGTCAAGTCAACCGTCATCGGCAGGGAGGACTCGGATGAACCTGTACGAAAAATAACTGAAAGCCAGAGTGTCTTCGGCAACGGCGGACTCAAGCGTTTCGATTCCGGCCTGGGACTGGGTATGGACCTTGAATTCGGACGTTTCATTGCCGGCATCAATGTCAACATCGGACTGGTCAACCTGGCTAGAACTAAGGATTTCGATTACGACGAGGATGACATCGCAGTCCGCAACCTGGCGGCACACATCTCCTTCGGCTACAAGTTTTAAAAGTGAATCAATAAAAAGGAGTCAACCGACATCCCGTTGGCTCCACCATACTACTAACCCCAAAATAACAAGTAACAATGAAAAAGATTTTCTTTCTTGCCTTGTTTGCCATTCTGGGAATGACAGCAAGCTATGCACAAAGTGTAGGTTTTAACGTGAAAGCCGGTGCCGGTATTGCCAACCTGAACGGCGATGCAGACGGTGACCCCCTCTTCTCCTACAAAGTCGGCGTCGGTGCCGAAATCGGCTTGGGAGGCAACTGGGCACTCCAACCGACCCTCTTCTTCGTCCGTAAAGGAACGACCAGCAGCATCGGTGAGAATATAGAAGGAACGCTATTCACATTAAAGCAGACCATAAATGCCAACTACCTGGAATTGCCCATCATGGCTGCCTATCGCATCTCACTGCCTTCAACCAACGTGGTACTCAATGCCGGTCCTTACCTCGCCTACGGGTTAAACGGGAAATACAAGTTTGAAGCAGGTGAAGAAGAGATGAAAACAAACATCTTCGGTAAAGACGCTTTCAAACGCTTCGACTGCGGTCTGGGCGTAGGTGTTGCCTTCGAATTCGGCAAGTTCATTGCAGGCATCGACGCCAACTTCGGTTTGGCCAACATTGCTCCCTCTGGTAAGGACAACGACCAGCCTAGCATGGAAGTTACTGACGTAGAAGTTGATAAAGATTTCAAAACCCGCAACATGGCTGCCCACATCACTATCGGCTACAAGTTCTAAAAAAACATCTTACATCGTTTCGTAACTATGGGAGGCTGGCTCTTTGCCTGATAGCAAGGGTCAGCCTCCTCTTTTTGAGTGTCCGGTAATTCTGCCCCGGTCGGACGGTTCACTCATGATACTAGGATTTTAATTAAAATATAAGATAACATAATCACCAAGATCCTTATAACCTATCAAATTATTAAGGTTAAACTTGCAGCTGAAATCCGGACGATACGTAATCACAATAAACGGATTCTCTATCCGATACGAAGTCGACTCATTATTGGGAGTAGATTCAAATCCCATGGATTCACAAACAACCTCCACCCGCAGAATCCTATGTTCCTGAAGGTACTTAATCATAATTTCAGCTTGCGTAGATTGAAGAACCATGTCCTCATCATCGTCGCATGATGCAAATGCCACGCTAGCCATGCTTAACAGCACGCAGCCAATCAGTTGAAATAATTTCATGATATTATATGGTTTAAAGTTTGTAATGGGGCAAATATATAGGTAAAGAACAGTCAGGCGCAAATAAAAAGGCATCCAATATTGGCAATTGCCGGAAATGGATATTTTTTTCCAAAAAGTCTGTATATACAGAGCCTTTTTTAGCCCATTCGTGATTTTTTCTACCTGCCGATGAAAACGATACACCCCATTTTTAGTACTTTTGCAACCTGTTCAATGAATACACGATCATAAACAATACGCATAACAACAATGGAATTAGCAAGTAAGTACAATCCCGCTGACGTGGAAGGGAAATGGTACCAGTATTGGCTGGACAACAAGCTTTTCAGTTCGAAACCTGACGGTCGTGAGCCTTACACCGTCGTCATCCCGCCGCCCAACGTCACCGGCGTGCTCCACATGGGACACATGCTTAACAATACCATTCAAGATATTCTGGTTCGCCGTGCCCGCATGATGGGCAAGAATGCCTGCTGGGTGCCGGGAACGGACCACGCCTCCATCGCTACCGAAGCCAAGGTGGTGAACAAACTTGCCCAGGAGGGTATCAAGAAGACGGACCTCACCCGCGAAGAGTTCCTCAAACATGCCTGGGCATGGACCGAGGAGCACGGAGGCATCATCCTGAAACAGCTCCGCAAGCTGGGTGCGTCCTGCGACTGGGACCGCACCGCCTTCACCATGGATGAAGAGCGCAGCCGGAGTGTCATCAAGGTCTTTGTCGACCTCTACAACAAGGGACTTATCTACCGAGGCGTCCGCATGGTCAACTGGGACCCGAAAGCCCTCACGGCCCTGAGCGATGAAGAGGTGGTCTACAAGGAAGAGCACAGCAAGCTGTACTACCTCCGCTACAAAGTGGACGGGGACGCAGAAGGACGCTATGCCATCGTTGCCACCACCCGTCCCGAGACCATCATGGGCGACACCGCCATGTGTATCAACCCGAACGACCCGAAGAATGCCTGGCTGAAGGGCAAGAAGGTGATTGTACCCCTCGTGGGACGTGTTATCCCGGTGATTGAGGATGAATACGTGGACATCGAGTTCGGTACGGGCTGTCTGAAGGTGACTCCGGCGCACGATGTGAACGACTACATGCTCGGCGAGAAACACAACCTGCCCAGCATCGACATCTTCAATGACAATGGTACGCTGAGCGAGGCTGCGGGACTCTACGTCGGCATGGACCGCTTCGACGTACGCAAGCAGATTGAAATGGACCTCGCCGACGCCGGTCTGCTGGAGAAAGTGGAAGCCTACACCAACAAGGTAGGCTGCTCTGAACGCACCGGTGTGCCCATCGAACCGAAGCTCTCCATGCAGTGGTTCCTGAAGATGGAACATCTCGCCAAGCCGGCTCTCGAAGCGGTGATGAACGACGACATCAAGTTCTATCCTGCCAAATACAAGAATACCTATAAATACTGGATGGAGAACATCAAGGACTGGTGCATCAGCCGCCAGCTGTGGTGGGGACACCGCATCCCTGCCTATTTCCTGCCCCAGGGAGGCTTCGTCGTGGCTGAGACTGCCGAAGAGGCACTTGCCCTCGCCAAGGAGAAGACCGGCAATGCCGGACTGACCCTTGCCGACCTCCGTCAGGATGAAGACTGCC
>JABLTQ010033981.1_pt1 | contig 26324 bp, 29 predicted proteins | sample 7160101 | NCBI WGS metagenome assembly JABLTQ01 (sample SAMN14651228, study PRJNA627086) | human gut metagenome | isolation source: feces | host: Homo sapiens
AATCGTGAGGAAAGTCCATGCTCGCGCGTTGCTGAGATGCACGCAGTGATTGTGCTAGGTCAAACAATAAACCTAGGTAGGAGCGTCATGCCTAACGGCTGGCCAAAACGCTAAGTCTTTTGATATGCGTGAGTAGCCTGTAAAAGTGCCATAGAGACGAGTCTTAGAGGAAACTCTAAGAATGGAACGTGGTAAACCCCTCAAGCGAGCAACCCAAACTTATGGTCGGGGCACTTGACTAGCCAAAATGAAGGCGTGGTCGAGGCTGAAATTAAGAATTTTGGCAGACAGATGATTATCGAAGGGGAGATTCACGAATGTGAATTGAACTGGAACAAAACATGGCTTATAGAAAACTGTATGACACAGGCTGGGGCTTTTAGCCTCGGCTTTTTTTGATAAATAGTGTTTAATTGAAATAGATAGAATTATCTCTGCTCATTTTATGCAGAGAATGGAAAGTTAAAAAATGCAAAAGAAATTCAAGTTATTAGCAACTTCTTCAAGTGGTTTAGAGAGTTTAGTTGCTCGCGAACTTCGTAATCTGGAAATTGAAAATGTTTCAATTGACGACCGTTCACGTGTCTTCTTTGAGGGAAATTTGGCAACAATTGCTAAGGCGAATCTTTGGTTAAGAACGGCTGACCGTGTAAAAATTGTAGTTGGGGAATTTAAAGCTAGAACATTTGATGAATTGTTTGAAAATGTTTATGCGCTTCCCTGGGCAGAGCTTATTCCTTTTGGAAGCCAATTTCCTGTCAGCAAAGCTAAAGCGGTGAAATCAACTTTACATAATGAGCCGTCAATTCAAAGTATCACTAAAAAAGCGATTGTCAAAAAATTACAGACGACATATCATCGTCCTGAAGGTGTTCCAATTCCTGAAAATGGAGCTAAATTTTCAATTGAGATTGCTTTACATAAAGATATGGCAACTGTATTGATTGATACGACTGGCGATTCTTTATTTAAACGAGGCTATCGTTCAGAAAAAGGAGAAGCTCCTTTGAAAGAAAATATGGCAGCTTCGATTATTTTATTAACCAATTGGTTAGCAAATCCTCGTCGTGCTTTTGTTGATCCTACTTGTGGTTCTGGAACATTTACAATTGAAGCAGCAATGCTGGCTTTAAATATGGCACCAGGAATGAATCGTCCTTTTGCTTTTACTGCATGGCCTTGGTTTGATGAAGAAATTTTGAAACAAGAAAAAGCTTTGGCCAAAAAACAAATTCGTACAGATTTAGAATTGGATATTCAAGGTTTTGACATTGATGGAAAAATGATTGAAATTGCAAAACATAATGCACTTGCGGCAGGCCTTTCAGATGTGATAAAATATAAGCAAATGCGACTTCAAGATTTTAGAACTGATAAGCTTGACGGTGTCTTAGTTTCTAACCCGCCTTATGGGGTGCGTTTGGAAGATGAAGAAGCTGTAGCAGCTCTTTATGGTGAAATGGGTAAAACTTTTGCGCCACTAGAAACTTGGAGTAAATACATTTTGACGAGTGATGTCGCTTTTGAAAAGCATTATGGGGCAAAAGCAACTAAAAAACGCAAACTATATAACGGAACACTTAGAACAGATTTGTATATGTATTTCGGAAAACGTATGAAATAAATTTTACTGACAGAACAAAAAGCTCTTACTAAAACAAAAAAATTTTAGTGATGACGGCTGTCGGTAAAAATTCAGACGAGTTTGAGCAACTCTCGTTGTCTGATTCACCATTTTATTGGAATTGTGGGAATCTTATTCGGAGGAAAAATGTCAAACAAAAATAAAAAAAATAGAAACAAAAACAAAAATAATAACAATAATAAACCAAAAAATGAGCAACAAATTGGTGAAAAAACTTTGAAACTTCAAGATTTACAAGATTTTACCGTAGGGCAAATTGTTGAAGAATCAAAACGTGTTGATAAAGAAAATGAAGAAAATGAGTCTGTTTTAGATAAATATATTCGTCAGCACCGTGGAGAAATTGAAGAAGCTAAAAGTAAAAATTTGGACGAATTCATTCAGGCAGAACGTACAAATATAGAAGTTCCGGTTGAAGAAGAAAAAGAAGCTAAGTCAGAAAAACTTCAAGAAGTTTCCAAAGAGGAAATCGACGAGAATGATGAATTAGCAGCTTCAAAAATAGATTCTGAAAAAGTTACTGACAGTTCTGATTCTGATTTGTCAGCAGAAAATAAAGACTTAGAAGTTGCTGACAAGGAAAGCGAAGAAACTAAAAAATCAAAAAATGATTTAGTTTTAGATCCAGTTGTGATGGTCGACGCTCCTGTCAGTACTTTGCCAGAGCAAAAAGAAGCTCCGCAAGTTGAAGAAGTCAAGAAAACTGAACCAACTGACGAAGAAGAAGCCGAAAGTCCACAAGATGAGAAGTTAGTTGCTGCACCAGTTATGATGTCAGCAAACGAAGTTCCAATGGACGAGCCAAGTGAACCAGAAATTTCTGAAACTGACGCTGACACTAAAACTGATTCAATAATTGACGAAAAATCAGAAGTTGAACCAAAAGTAACAGAAGAACCAGCAGAAGAAATTAAATCTGATTCAAAAGAAGATTCTACTGAAAATAATCAAGCCCTTGAATCGGGAGCTGAGGAAAAAGTGACAGATTCACCAAAAGAGACAAAAAGTGATATTCCTGATAAAGTTATTACTGCTGAATCAGTTTCACCTCACTTACTAGCTGAAACAACATCCTTTAAAGCAGATAAAGTAGAAGAAAATGCGGCAAAAATTACTGACGAAAAGTCAAAAAATCGTAAAAAACCAATCATTATTGGTCTATGTGCAATTGTCTTAATTGCAGCTGGAGCGATTGGATTTGCCCAATATAATAGTCATCAAAAAGGGAAAACGGTTCAAACTTCTCAAAGCAGTCAGAGTGATTTAGATAAATATCAGAAACAATACGATGCTTTTTTCACTGACAAATCACATACTATTTTGAGAAATAGTCAATTTAGCAAGTTATCAGCTCTTGAAACTTTAGTTGATGCTCACAAAAATTCCATGGCATGGTCAAATGCAGTTTCTGATACAGAAAGCCTAAAAGACCAAATTAATGCGATTAAGAAAGTGAATGCTCTCTTTACTAGCGCAGCAATTACTGACGGAAAACTTGATTCATCAGCTAAAGTAGTGGCAAATGTAAAAGTTCCAGAAACTCCTAAAACAACCAATGAAACCCTGAATAAATTACTGACACAAGCCATTGATTTAGCTAAGAGCCAAGTTGCTAAGGAAAGTTCAGCTAAAGCGTCTGCAAGTGCAGCAGAAGCCAAAGCGAATCAAGGAGCTACTAGCCAAAGTTCTACATCAAGTACAGCTAGTCAAAGCAATTCTACGACGACTCCTTCGTCAGCAGCTTCAGCAGGTTCAAGTACAAATGCCAGCACAAGTAGTAATGCTAATGGTTTGAGTAGCAACGGAGTTAATTTAGAAGTATCAGCAGCACGTGTCCAACCTCAAGCTGGAGTCAACACGAATGATCCTGCTTTCACATGGGGAGCTGGAATTAAAGAAATGGTTCTGAATAAAGCCCGTGAACGCGGCTATATTACAGGAGATAATTATATTTTAGTTCCAACAGCGATTCATACAACCAATGGTTCCCAAGGTTTCCCAGCCGGAATTGTTAGTGGTTATTACAATCTTTATGCACCAGATGGTCGGTATTTAGTATCAATCAATGCTAAAACAGGTTTCTTTGTTGGTAATGGTTCTGGTCATGCTGATAACTTAGATTATGACGCATAGAAAATAAAAAATAATCATCATTTTGATGATTAATTTTTTTACTGACAGAAACTTACTGACAGAAACTTACTGACAAAAATTTACTGACAAAAAACTTTCGCCAAAATCAGCGAAAGTTTTTTACTTTTATCAATTATTCGATTAGAAAATTAATAAGTCATGGTCAGTATGAGTGAAGCTTTCACAACCATTTTCTGTTACGTAAAGACAGTCTTCAATACGCACACCTACTTTACCAGGAATATAAATTCCAGGTTCGTTAGAGAAGCACATTCCTTCTTGAATTACGAGGTCATTTCCGGCAACAATAGATGGATATTCGTGAACGTCCATTCCGATACCATGTCCAAGGCGGTGATTGAAATATTCACCATATCCTGCTTTAGTAATTAAATCACGAGCAACAGCATCAACTTCATGTGCAGTTACACCAGGTTTAATGAAGTCCATGGCTGCTTGTTGAGCTTCCTTAACGATTTTATGGATCTCAGCATCAAAGTCATTAGGTTGACCAATAGCGATTGTACGTGTCGCATCAGAAGCATATCCGCCACTCATCACACCCAAGTCAAAGAGCAAAAGTTTATTTTCTTGAATTTCAACATTTTCAGGTGCACCATGTGGATTAGCAGCGCGAGCTCCTGATAAAACAAGCGTGTCAAATGACATCTGTGGAACACCCATACGTTTCATTTCGTATTCAATTTTTGCAACGATATCAGATTCAGTCACACCATTACGTTCAGCAGCAGTGGCAAAACCAATTTCAAAACACTTGTCAGCAAAATCACCAGCAACTTTCATTTTTTCAATTTCATCTGCTGACTTAATCAAACGCATCCGTTCAATCAAAGGAGTCAAATTTACAAAATTAATATCACCAAATTGTGCTTTCAACCCTTCAGTTTTAGCTAAAGGAATATCTGAAAATTCAACAGCAATTGATTTAACATCTGATTTTACATGATTTTTAACAACTTCCCAAGGGTTTTGAGAATCTTCATATCCGAAAATATCCAGACCACTTGTGTGTTCTTTAGCTTTTTCCACTTCCAAAGCAGGAGTAAATAACATCGGAGTTGAATCTCTAAAAATCATCAGCCCAGCAATTCGTTCATGGGGATCAATTGCTAGCCCTGTTAGATAATTTAGAGTTGTCGGATTAGTGATGAAAGTCATATCGACTTCCTTGTCATTCAGAAAAGCTGAAATACGTTCAATTTTGCTCAAAATGGTTCCTCCAATATTTATGAAAATGAGTTTCTTAAATTCTCATGAAAATAAAAAACACTATATTCCCTATTCTACGCTATTTTTATTAAAAAATCACGTAAAAAAACATAGCTGAAGGTTGAAAAGGTTTACAGTTAATGATATAATTTGTAAATAAAAATGGTTTTCATAAATACTATGAATAAAAAGAAAAGAAAGAGGATAGCCAATTATGGTAGAATCAACAACAACAATTTATGATGTGGCACGTGTCGCCGGAGTGTCAATGGCAACCGTTAGTCGTGTTGTAAATGGAAATGCAAATGTAAAGGAAAAGACGCGCCAGAAGGTCTTAGAAGCTATTGCTGAGCTTGACTATCGTCCTAATGCAGTTGCGCGCGGACTCGCAAGTAAACGTACAACAACAGTTGGTGTTATCTTGCCAACCATCACTTCAACTTACTTCGCAGCGATTACTCGCGGGGTTGATGATATCGCTTCCATGTATAAATACAACATGATTTTAGCTAATAGTGATAATGATGTTGAAAAAGAAGAAAAAGTTTTAGAAACTTTCTTATCAAAACAAGTTGACGGAATCGTCTATATGGGTTCATCTTTAGATGAAAAAATTAGAACTTCCCTCAAAAATTCAAGAACACCTGTCGTTTTAGTTGGAACAATCGATGGAGATAAAGAAATTCCATCTGTTAATATTGATTACCATTTGGCTGCTTATCAATCAACTAAAAAATTGATTGATAGCGGAAATAAAAAAATCGCTTATATCATGGGTTCATTGAAAGACGTTGAAAATACAGAACGCATGGTTGGTTATCAAGAAGCTTTGCTTGAAGCAAATATTGAATTTGATGAAAACCTCGTTTTTGAAGGTAATTATAGCTATGAACAAGGAAAAGCACTTGCTGAACGTTTACTTGAGCGAGGAGCAACTTCTGCAGTAGTATCACATGATACAGTAGCCGTTGGACTCTTGTCTGCAATGATGGATAAAGGAGTGAAAGTTCCTGAAGATTTCGAAATTATCTCAGGTGCAAATTCACCAATTACTCAATATACATATCCAACTTTAACTTCTGTTAACCAACCCCTTTACGATTTGGGAGCAGTAGCAATGCGTCTTTTGACAAAATTAATGCTTAAAGAAGATGTTGAACAAAATCAATTAGTTTTGGATCATGAAATCTTTTCTCGTCGTTCTACCAAATAAAAATCAAGCCCTTTTGAGGGCTTTTTTTATTTAAAGTAAAAAGTATTTGACATTTGAGAGAAAAGTCGCAATAATAGAGAGATGATAAAAAGAATTTATTCAATAGATTAAATGAATAAATTGTTAAGGAGTTTGATATGCAAGAATTAGATTTAATTATTGTTGGAGCAGGTCCTGTTGGTCTATATGCGGCTTTTTACGCAGGAATGCGCGGTTTATCAGTTGCAATAATTGAATCAGCGCAAGTTCCAGGTGGTCAACCCCAAAATCTTTACCCTGAAAAATTAATCTACGATATTGCTGGCCTACCAGCAGTGACAGGGGCAGATTTGACAAAAAATCTTTTAGAACAACTAGCACAAATCTCTCATCGATTATTTCTTGGGGAGAGCGTTCAAAAAATTGAAAAAGAAGAGGGAATTTTTTCTGTAACTACTGATAAATCAACCAGAAGAGCCAAAGGCGTTTTGTTGACGACTGGTGCCGGCCTTTTGAAACCTCGAAAGTTAGGAATTGATAACGAAGAAACTTTAGCCAATGAAGGAAAAATATCTTACTTTATCACTTCTCTAAAAGAGTTTGAGGGAAAAAATGTTGCGGTTTTTGGTGGCGGAGATTCGGCTTTAGATTGGTCATTAATGCTTGAAAAAGTAGCTAAAAATGTTCATTTGGTTCATAGAAGAACTGCTTTTCGTGGTCATGAAATTACAGTTGACCGAGTGATGAATTCTAATGTTCAAGTTCATACGCCTTATACTTTTTCAAATTTGATTGAAAATGAATTAGAATTAAAAAAAATAAAATCAGAAGAAAGCTTGAACTTTTCGATTGATAAAATTTTGGTTAATTATGGTTTTTTAACAAATCAAGTGACTTTAGCTGAAAACTTAGAAGTCAGTCGTAATGGTCGCGTTAAGGCCGATTCAATGATGCAATCCAATATTGAGGGACTTTATGTCGCAGGAGACGCAAGTGATTATCCGGGAAAAATGCCCTTGATGTCCGTTGGTTTTGGTGAAGCAGTCCATGCGATTAATGCCATGACGAAAAAACTTGAATTTGACCACCCACTTAGAGGGGGACATTCTTCATCTATTTTTTAAAATAAAAAGCGTATTCTAAATAGGGGTACGTTTTTTTTATGAAATACGGTATAATAGAGAAAGAAAAATGACTTGAACTTAGCTTCATTAATAAAAATGAGCCAAGTTTTATGAGTGCTTTGTTTAAAAAGCAAAATAAAAGTAAATTGGGAATGTTTGATGATATTAAATTTGATTATTTTAGTAGCCTTGGTTTGGGCTTTCATGGTTGGTTACTCACGAGGCTTGATTTTACAAGTCATCTACAGTTTTGGTACGATTATTGCGGCCTTCATTGCAGCCAGTAATTATAAAGAGTTAGCACAAAAATTGAGTATTTGGGTTCCTTTTTCAAATGCCACAGAAAACTCACATCTCTTACTTTTTAGTGATAAGCTTCTTTTTCAACTCGATGATGCTTTTTATGCGAGCATTTCGTTTTTAGCAATTTTTATTGTCGTTTATGCTATTATCCGTCTTATCGGTTTATTTTTACATTTTGCACTTAGTCCTCTGGGAAGAAATGGAAAAATCATTGCTGGAATTTTAGGATTTGCGGCGACTTATTTTGGTTTACAAATGGTCTTGATGGTCTTGAGTTTGGTTCCTATTGCAGCGGTTCAAAGTCAACTTGATGCTAGTTTTCTAGCTCGTTTTATGGTTTTACATACACCGATTTCATCAGGAATCTTGCAAAACCTTTTTATTGAAAATATTGTCCACATTAATCCTCTAGGATAGTGCTAGGGGAGAAATCTACAGATACAACTTGAAATTTAAATAGAATGAATAAAAAAATTCTCCAAATATTGGAATATGATAAAGTCAAAGAACAGTTTATGAATGCTTTGACGACAGCGCAGGGTCAACAAGAATTAAAAGATTTAAAACCTTTGACAGATAAGGAAAAAATTCAGCTCCTTTTTGATGAAGTTGCTGATTTTCGCTTATTGACCCAAGAAAATGGCCTATTAAATTTAGGAAAAACAAATGATTTAACAGAAATACTCAGACGTCTAGAGCTTGAAGCCAGTCTTTCAGGCAAGGAATTCGTTGAAATAAAAAAAGTGATTCAATTAGGGATTAATATTCAACGCTTTTTTGATGAAGCTGAAAATGTTGAAACACCTTCACTAGCTATTACTTTGGAAAAATTGGTTGATTTATCAGCATTAGTCAAAAAATTAGAAATTTTTGATAATGCGGGAAGTCTTTATGATAATGCCAGTCTCGAATTGATGCATATCCGTGCTTCAATCAAGAGTCATCAATCAGAAATTCGGAAAATCATGCAGGAAATGCTGACCAAAAATCTCTCATCTTTGAGTGAAAATGTCATCACTATCCGAAATGACCGACAAGTGCTTCCTGTAAAAGCAGAAAACAAAAATAAAATTGCTGGTGTAGTTCATGATATGTCTGCTTCAGGTCAAACGCTTTATATTGAACCAAATGCGGTTGTTTCATTAAATAATAAACTTAATCAAAAGAGAATTGAAGAACGCCAAGAAATCACAAGAATTTATCGTGAGCTTGCTAGTCAATTAAAACCTTATAGCTTTGATATAAGACAAAATGCTTGGCTGATTGGTCATATTGATTTTGTTCGTGCCAAGTATCTTTATTTAGCAGCGAATAAAGCGACACTTCCAGAATTAACAACCGATAAAGATATTACCCTTTTTGCAGCTCGCCATCCTTTGATTGAAGCAAAAATAGTTGTGACAAATGATATTAAATTTGATGCAGGGCTCAATACGATTGTTATTACCGGTCCAAATACGGGTGGGAAGACCATTACTTTGAAAACAGTTGGTTTGTTGACAATATTGGCTCAATCAGGTCTGCCAATTTTAGCCGCTGATGGCAGTCGAATTCATCTTTTTGATGATATTTTTGCCGATATCGGTGATGAGCAATCCATTGAGCAAAGTTTATCAACTTTCTCAAGTCATATGACTAATATTGTTCATATTTTAGCTCAAGCAGATGAAAATAGTTTGGTCTTGTTTGATGAACTTGGGGCAGGAACTGATCCAAAAGAAGGAGCGGCTCTTGCTATTGCCATACTGGCAAATTTACGTGAACGAAATGTGAAAACCATGGCAAGTACTCATTATCCTGAGTTAAAAGCTTATGGGGTCGAAACGCAACGAGTAATCAATGCAAGTATGGAATTTAACATTGATAAAATGCAACCCACTTATCATTTGCAACTGGGAGTGCCTGGGCGTTCAAATGCCTTGGAGATTTCTAGAAGATTAGGTTTGCCAGAAACCATTATTTCAGTAGCCAGTCAACAAATTTCTGACAGTGAGCATGATGTCAATCAGATGATTGAAAAGTTGGAAGAAAAAACGCGTGAAGTGATTGAAAGTTCAAGAAATATTAAAAAAATTGAACGAGAAAATCAAAGTTTACATAAAGATTTGACGAAAGTCTATAATCAAATTAATCGCGAGCGCGAGTTTGAATTAGAAAAAGCACAAAAAGAAGCTCAAGAAGTAGTTAAAAAAGCGAGTCTTGAAGCGCAAGAAATTTTGAAGAATCTCAATGATAAAGCAGCGTTGAAACCACATGAAATTATTGCTGCTAGAAAAGAACTTGAAGGTTTGGCTCCAACCATTGATTTTTCTAAAAATAAGGTTTTGAAAAAAGCGAAAGCACAAAGAGGACTTAAGCAAGGGGCTGAAGTTAATGTCACTTCTTATGGTCAGCGTGGTAAATTGATTCGTTTAGAAAAAGATGGACGTTGGACGGTTCAGATGGGTTCAATCACGACTCGTTTAAATGAAGATGAATTTGAAGTGATTGAAAGTCCAGAACAAATTCAAGCCAAAACTAAAAATGTCAGCAAGAAGGTGACTTCTAAAGTCAAAGCTCAACTTGATTTACGCGGGATGCGTTATGAAGAAGCAGAACTGGAATTGGATAATTATATTGACCAAGCTCTACTTGCAAATTTGATTCAAATTACGATTGTTCATGGGATTGGAACGGGTGTTATTCGAGAAATGGTACAGAAAAAACTTCAAAAACACCGTCATATTAAATCTTATGAATATGCACCAATTAATGCTGGTGGCTCTGGAGCAACGATTGCTATTTTGAAGTAAAATAATAAATTTCTCAAAATCTATTTTCTTGAAATTTTAAGTGAATTACACTAGAATAGTCTTACTGAAGAAAATTATTTCAATGAAGGAGATAAAATGGAATATAATATTACTGATGCAACGTTTGATGAAGAAACAAAAGAAGGGCTTGTTTTAATTGACTTTTGGGCAACTTGGTGTGGTCCATGTCGCATGCAAGCGCCAATTTTGGAACAACTTTCAGAAGAACTTGACGAATCAGAACTTAAGATTTGCAAAATGGATGTTGATGAAAACCCAGCAACAGCCCAAGGATTTGGCATTATGTCTATCCCAACATTGATGTTCAAAAAAGATGGTGAAGAAGTAAAACGCATTGTTGGTGTTCAAACAAAAGCACAACTTAAAGCCGTTATTGCTGAATTATCATAATAAAAATTACTGACAGAACTTTTTTCTTCTTGAAATAAAGTCTGTCAGTATTTTTTTATATTCAATTCTAGTGAAAAGTTCTGTCAGTAAAAGAGAGTGAAAGCATGGCACATACTGACAAGTCTGTCATTAAAATGAGCGTGACAAAAGGCTTTTAAAATGATATGATTGAGAAAGAAAAATTTCAAAGAAAATAGGGATTTGGAAGGTCAAAAAGACTTTTCAAATTTTGAGGAGTTTAATATGTCAAAGAAAAAAGATACTGAACTTGAAATTATTGATACAGCTGACGGAGCTGTCATTAAAAGTGGAAAAAAAACAATCGCCGAAATTAAAGAAAAATCAGGAAATTTTGTCATTGTTTTTTCAGGTAAAGAAATTGCTACAGTGACTTCTTTTGAAGCAGCTCTTGAAGAAGCAATTATGGCTTATAATCTTTCGATTTAAAGATTTATTTGTGATTGATTTGAAATTTCTAAGTTATAACTTGAAATTAATAAGATAATTTGTTAAAATATTTCTTGTCGTCATAAAGCAATCTTGGGGTATAGCCAAGCGGTAAGGCAAGGGACTTTGACTCCCTCATGCGTTGGTTCGAATCCAGCTACCCCAGTAAAAAAACGTAAAAGGAAACGCTGTTTCCTTTTTTCTTTTTGCGAAAATATGCTAGAATAAGGTAAAACATTTATGAAAATGTAAGGAGAAGTTTATGAGAAAAACAAAAATTGTTGTTCCAATCATGCTGACAGAGTTAGCAGAGCTTGAGAAAGTTTCTGTCAGTGATTATCGAACAGCAGATATTGTTGAATGGCGTGCCGATTTTTTGTCAGCAGATGAAATTTTAGAGATGGCTCCTAAATTCTTTGAAAAATTTAAAGAAAGTAAGATTTTATTTACTTTAAGAACAGTCAGAGAAGGCGGAAATATTCAAGTTTCTGAAAAAAAATATTTACAGATTTTAAAAGAAATTTTGACTTACAATCCCGCATATATCGATGTCGAATTCTTTACGCATGGCCCTTCATTTGCCGCTTTGAAAGATTTTCGGGATAAAATGGTGCTTTCTTATCATAATTTTGATGAAGTTCCGTCCGATTTAACCAATCGGTTGATTAAAATGCACGAAGAAGGAACTGCCTTTGTTAAAGTTGCTGTGATGCCAGAACGTGAATGTGATGTTCTTGATTTATTACAAATCACTCGTGATATGACTTTAGAATACGGTGATCATTTTATCAGCATGGCAATGGGTGACTTAGGACGACTTTCAAGAATTTCTGGCTATTTGACTGGCTCTTGCTGGACTTTTGCAAGTTTAGAAAATTCTAGTGCGCCTGGGCAAATTTCTCTCAAAGAAACAGAGTATATTTTGGATATCTTAGAAAAATAGAGAATGATATAATCAGAGATATTGTTCGGTTATGACAGATAATTTTTTTACTTTTATTAGGACAAGTAGAATGGACCAAAAGCTTTATAAGTGAAAATGTTATAATAGATAATGAAAAAGGACGCTTTGTTCATTAGAAATTAAAAATAGGATTAATTTACTGACAGCTATTCTGTCAGTAAAAAAGGAGAAAAAAGTGGTTATTAGCCGTTATTCACGTCCAGAAATGGCAGAGATTTGGTCAGAAGAAAACAAGTATAAAGCATGGCTTGAAGTCGAAATTCTTGCAGATGAAGCATGGGCAGAGCTTGGGGAAATCCCAGCAGCAGATGTGAAAAAAATTCGCGAAAATGCAACTTTTAATGTTGAACGTATTCTTGAAATTGAAAAAGAAACACGTCATGATGTGGTAGCTTTCACACGTTCTGTCAGTGAATCATTGGGTGAAGAACGCAAATGGGTTCATTATGGTCTGACATCAACAGATGTCGTTGATACAGCTTATGGTTATCTTTATAAACAAGCTAATGATATTTTGCGCAATGATCTAAAAAACTTTGCAGAAATTGTTAAAAATAAAGCTTTAGAGCATAAATACACAGTAATGATGGGTCGAACTCACGGCGTTCACGCTGAACCAACAACTTTTGGCTTGAAATTAGCGACTTGGTACAGCGAAATGAAACGAAATATTGAACGTTTTGAACGTGCTGCAAAAGCTGTTGAAGCTGGGAAAATTTCTGGTGCTGTTGGAACTTTTGCTAATATTCCTCCATTTGTAGAAGCCTATGTTTGTGAAAAATTAGGGACTCGTCCGCAAGAGATTTCAACACAAGTCTTACCACGTGATTTACATGCAGAATACTTCCAAACGTTGGCGCTCATTGCGACATCAATTGAACGCATGGCCACAGAAATCCGTGGATTACAAAAATCTGAACAACGTGAAGTTGAAGAATTCTTTGCTAAAGGTCAAAAAGGCTCGTCAGCAATGCCACACAAACGTAACCCAATTGGTTCTGAAAATATGACAGGTTTAGCCCGCGTCATTCGTGGACATGCAATTACAGCTCTTGAAGATGTTAGTCTTTGGCATGAACGTGACATTTCACACAGTTCTGCTGAACGTATCATTGCACCTGATACAACAGAATTATTGGATTATATGTTGAATCGTTTTGGGAATATCGTTAAAAATTTGACTGTTTTCCCAGAAAATATGAAGCGAAATATGGATGCGACTTTTGGCTTGATTTACAGCCAACATGTCATGTTAATGTTGATTGAAAAGGGAATGACGCGTGAAGCAGCTTACGATTTAGTTCAACCTTTGACTGCAAAATCTTGGGATGAACAAGTGATGTTTAGACCATTGCTTGAAGAAAATGAACAAATTCGTCAGTATTTGAATGATGAAGATATTGATAAAGCTTTTGATTACAATTATCATTTAACAAGAGTCGATGAAATTTTTGAGCGTGTCTTTGATTAATAAGAAAGCCTACTAAAAAGTAGGTTTTTTTGTTATTAAAACGAAATATAAAAAGGATTGACAAATTTAATGAAAACGGATACAATTATAAATGTAAATATGAGAACGTTCCCACACGTGAAAGGAGGAAGTAATGACAACAATCAAGCAAGTTGCGCTTGAAGCAGGAGTTTCAAAGTCCACTGTTTCACGTTTTATTACTCAGAATGGCTATGTAAGTGATGAAGCCAGAGAAAAAATTGAACGAGCAATTAAAAAACTAAATTTCAGACCCAATCTTTCTGCCCAATCTTTAAAAACTAAAAAGAACCAGCTTGTTGGACTATTATTGCCAGATATCTCCAATCCTTTTTTCCCAATGCTAGCCAAAGGAGCAGAGGAATTTTTAAAAGAAAAAGGTTATCGTGTGATGCTCGGAAATATTGGTGAAAAGAATCAATCTGAGCAAGATTATTTGAAAGTTTTGATTCAAAGTAATGCTGCTGGCATCATTTCAACCCATGATTTTAAAGAAGACTTTCCTGATTTGGATATTCCAACTGTAATCGTGGACCGAGTAGGCCATAAAAGTAACTATGGTGTTTTTTCGGACAATGAGTCAGGTGGACGATTAGCAGCAAAAGTGATTGTAACAGCAGGAGCAAAAAAAGTTGCTGTAGTCAGCGGTCCTTTGAATGCCACAAATATCAATAATCGTTTTAAAGCAAGTATTGCTTATTTAAAAGAAAAACAAGTTGATTTTAAAGCTTTTTACAGTCAAAGTTATGATTTTGAAGAAATTCAGAAAGAGGCGAGAGAAGTGCTTGCCAATGAAGAAAACTTTGATAGTATTATTGCACCATCGGATATTCATGCTATGGCTTATATCCACGAAATTCATCGTTTAAATAAGAAAATTCCTGAGGATATTCAAATTATTGGTTATGACGATATTCAAATGAGCCAATTCATTTATCCAGCACTCTCAACCATTCATCAATCTGCTTATCAGATGGGGCTTGAAGCTGCTCAACTTATTTATAAAATCGCGACTGATCAAGCAATTGAGAAGTCTAAAATTGAACTCCCTGTTCATTATGTAGCGCGTGAAACAATTCGACAAAAGAGAAAAGAATGAGGAAAAATTAATGACAAAAGTAAGTGTTATAGGAAGTATTTCAATGGATTTAGTCACAAGGACTAACCGAGTGCCGAATGCTGGAGAAACAGTATTTGGTGAAGATTTCGCTATGGTTCCCGGTGGAAAAGGAGCGAACCAAGCCGTTGCTTTTGCCAGACTTTCTCCCAATGAAGTAAGTATGATTGGAGCAGTAGGCAAGGATGCTTTTGGTGAGAGTATTTTGCAAAACTTCAAAGAAAATGCAGTTCTTTTTGAAAATGTGGGAACGGTACCACAAACAACAGGAATTGCTCAAATTACTCTCTATGATGACGATAATCGTATTATTATTATTCCAGGTGCTAATAATGAAGTTCTACCAAGTTATCTAGCAGACCTTTGGGAGAAAATTAAAGAAAGCCAACTTGTTATTCTACAAAATGAAATTCCACATGAAACAAATCTAGCGATTGCTAAATTCTGTAAAGAAAATGCGATAAAAGTTCTTTATAATCCAGCTCCAGCAAGAAAAACAGATTTGGAAATGATTGATTTTGTTGATTATATCACACCGAATGAACACGAATGTAAGGAACTTTTTCCAAATTTAGCACTTGAAGAAATTCTCAAAAAATATTCAAATCGTCTGATTGTCACCTTAGGAAGTGAAGGAGTCATTTTCCACGATGGAGAGACTCTTCAAAAAATTCCTGCCATAAAAGCTAAAGTTGTAGATACAACTGGTGCAGGAGATACATTCAACGGAGCCTTTGCCTTTGGTTTGACTGAGAACTTATCAATTAGTGATTCTATCAGATTAGCTGTCGTTGCTTCTCATTTATCTATTCAAAAATTTGGCGCACAAGGCGGGATGCCAAAGCTATCAGAAGTTAAAGCAAAATTAAAAGAACTTGAAATTAATCTCTACTAAAAAAGAAAGAGAGTTAAATTTATGAAAAAAGAAGGAATACTTAATAGTGAATTAGCAAAAATTGCTGACGATTTGGGCCATACTGACCAAGTTTGTATTGGAGATTTAGGCTTACCAGTACCATCAGGTGTCAAAAAAATTGATTTAGCCCTGACCAGAGGAAAACCCAGTTTTCAAGAAGTGCTGGACATCTATTTGGAAAATATTTTAGTTGAAAAAGTCTATCTTGCTGAGGAAATAAAAGAAAATAATCCTGAACAGTTAGCGATTTTACTGACAAAATTATCAGCAGATGTTGAAATAGTTTTTGTCAGTCATGAAACCTTAAAATTAATGAATCATGAGGTCAAAGCAGTGGTGAGAACAGGAGAAAATACGCCTTATTCAAATATTATTTTACAATCAGGTGTCGCTTTGTGAAAAAGGAGGAGGTCAATTTTGAAAATAGAAATGAAGAACATTTCTAAATCATTTGGAACGAATAAAGTTCTTGAAGCAATTGATTTAACGATTAATTCAGGAGAAGTTCATGCCTTAATGGGAGAAAATGGGGCTGGAAAATCTACTTTGATGAATATTCTAACTGGTCTATTTCCAGCTTCTGGTGGGGAAATTGAGATTGACAGTGAAAAGAAAATTTTTAAAAATCCTCAGGAAGCAGAAGGATTTGGAATTAGTTTTATTCATCAGGAAATGAATACTTGGCCTGATTTAACAGTCTTAGAGAATCTTTTTTTAGGACGAGAGATAAAAAATAAATTTGGTATTTTAGATACGAAGGCCATGCGAAAAAAAGCAAATTTTGCTTTTGAACAGTTGGGAGTAAAAATTGATTTAGACAAAGAAATTGGTAATTTATCAGTTGGTCAGCAACAAATGGTTGAAATAGCTAAAAGTTTTTTGTCTGATTTAAAAATTTTGATTATGGATGAACCAACAGCAGCATTGACCGAAAGAGAAACAGAAAGATTGTTTTCAGTTATTGCTGGTCTAAAAAATCAAGGGGTTGGAATTATTTATATTTCTCATCGAATGGAAGAAATTTTTAAAATCACAGATTGTGTAACTGTCATGCGTGATGGTCTAGTCATCGATACGCAAAAGACGAAAGAAACCAACGTTGATGAATTAGTTAGAAAAATGGTTGGTCGGTCAATTACAGATTACTATCCCCCAAAAAATGCTGAAATTCGAGAAATTGTATTTGAAGCCGACCATTTATCGGCAGAATTTTTTAAAGATATTTCATTTTCAGTTCGTTCAGGTGAAATTCTCGGATTTGCAGGACTCATGGGAGCTGGTAGAACTGAGGTCATGCGAGCAATTTTTGGAATTGATAAGCTAAAATCAGGCACGATAAAAATTAATGGAAAGAGTCTAACTATCAATAACCCGGCACAAGCAATCAAAGAAGGAATTGGCTTTTTAACAGAAGACCGAAAAGATGAAGGACTTGTTCTTGATTTCTCAATAAAAGATAATATTACTCTTCCGAGTACAAAGGATTTTATTCATCATGGCCTCTTTGATGATAAAACAGCAACAACTTTTGTTAAGCAACTCTCTGAGCGTCTTAATGTTAAAGCGACAGATGAAGAACAAATAGTTGGGTCTCTATCTGGAGGAAATCAACAAAAAGTTGTCCTTGCCAAATGGATTGGCATTGCGCCAAAAGTTTTAATCTTAGATGAACCAACACGAGGAGTCGACGTGGGAGCCAAGCGTGAAATTTATCAATTAATGAATGAACTTGCTGAACGTGGTGTTCCAATTATTATGATTTCAAGTGATTTACCCGAAATTCTTGGTGTTGCAGACCGAATTGCAGTGATGCATGAAGGAGAAATAGCAGGAATTTTAGCCAAAAATGAAGCAACACAAGAAAATGTGATGCAGCTCGCAACAGGAGGACAATAAGTGTGAAAGCTCTATCTCAAAAATTCAGTTCTTTAACGACAATGATTGCTCTGATTGTTTTGATGATTATCATTACATGTATCAATCCCAACTTTATGACGGCAAATAATTTGCTAAATTTACTCTTACAAGTCACGGCTAATGGATTTATTGCCTTTGGGATGACCTTCGTAATTCTAACTTCAGGAATTGACCTGTCAGTTGGCGCAATTTTAGCCCTTTCAAGTGCAGTGTCCGCAGGTTTTATAGCCCAAGGAATGCCTTTACCGCTAGCAGTAGTCTGTGCGTTAATCATTGGTGCTTTTCTTGGAGCGATCAATGGTGCACTTATTGCCTATGGGAAATTGGCCCCTTTCATTGTAACTTTAGCTACTCAAATGGTTTACCGCGGAGCAACCCTTGTTTTTACTGATGGTAATCCAATTACTAAACACATGGATGGCTATTTCTTAGCCTATATTGGACAAGGTTATTTACTGGGTATTCCTTTCCCTGTTATTTTAATGATTCTTGTTTTCATTGTTTTATGGATTTTACTTCATAAAACAGCCTTTGGTAAATCAGTTTATGCTTTGGGTGGTAATGAAAAAGCTGCTTATATTTCAGGAATTAAACTAAATAAAGTAAAAATTGCCATTTACACTTTATCTGGAGCAATGTCCGCAATTTCTGGTTTAATCATCAGTTCTCGTTTGTCATCAGCAACGCCACAAGCAGGTTCTGGCTACGAAATGTATGCAATCGCTGCCGTTGTCCTTGGGGGAACCTCTCTAATGGGAGGAAAAGGGCGTATGTTTGGAACTATGATTGGGGTATTAATCATTGGTGTTCTAAATAATGGTTTAAATATAATTGGTGTGTCAGCCTTTTGGCAACAAGTCATCCAAGGATTAGTTATTCTCGTTGCAGTTCTTATCGATGTCATTCGTAGCAAACGGAAATAGGAGAGTTGAACATGAAATTAGTAAAAAAATTAACTTTTGCTTTTGTAGCTACTTTAGCAGTCTCAACTTTGACCGCATGTAGTCTTTATACCGGTATTCCAGGCCGTGATGGAAAGGAAAAAGTAGAAGAGGTAACGCATAAGAAACCAAATGAATTAAATATTGGTGTTTCTATTTCGACAACAAACAATCCTTATTTTGTTTCAATGAACAATGCGATTAAATCAATGGCCAAAGAAAAAAATACAAAATTAACGGTTTCTGATGCCCAAAATGATTCTGCAACACAATTAAATAATGTTCAAAATTTCATCAGCCAAAATGTGGATGCGATTTTAATTAATCCTGTAGATTCTGATGCCATTGTTCCAGCCATTAAAGCAGCCAATAATGCCCATATCCCAGTGATTGCAATGGATAGAGGATCAAATGGTGGAACAGTTTTAACAACCGTTGCCTCCGATAATGTGGCAGCTGGGAAAATGGCGGCTCAAGCCGTTGAAAAATTGGTTGGGAAAAACGTAAAAGTTCTGGAACTTTCTGGAACGCCAGGGGCTTCGGCAACAATAGACCGTGGTAAAGGGTTTAATAGTGAAGCTAAGACCTTAGGTTTAAATATATTATCCAGTCAATCAGCTAATTTTGACAGAACAACTGGTTTAAATACGACTCAAAATATGCTCCAATCTCATAAAGACGTCCAAGCAATCTTTGCGCAAAATGATGAAATGGCACTGGGAGCAGCTAAAGCTGTGCAAGCCACTGGACAAAAAATAGCTATTTTTGGAATTGATGGTGAGTCTGAAACACATGATGCCATAAAAGCAGGGACAATGACCGCAACGATTGCTCAACAACCAGCTAAAATTGGTGAAATGGCTTTGCAAGCTACCTATGATTATTATCAAGGTAAAAAAATTGCACATATGATAAATTCGCCAATCTATCTTGTGGATAAAGATAATGTTGACCAACATCAATGGTAGTATAAAAATATAAATTCTGTCGCTAGGGTAGTTTGATATAGATTATCATAGAATAGCTTTTGTTATGAAAAGTTATCAAAAGCTAGGTAAATAAAGGTGTTTAGTAGTTATGGTGTTTTTAAAAGTTATCAAAGATAATTAAATATTATCAAATTTCTGCCCCTTTTTCTGCCCCTTTTTTAAAAAATAGACCTCTAATTTAAGAGGTCTATTTCATTTAGTTTTTCTATTATATTTTTGCTCATTTCTTCAGTTACATGAGAATATATAGAAAGAGTTGTTTGAGGATTATTATGACCCACTCTTTCCATGATGGACTTCAAAGGTATTCCAAGTTCGGTTAGTAGAGCAATATGAGTATGCCTGAAAATATGTGTACTTAAATTTTTAGCTGAATTTATTTTTTTTAGTCTGCTATTTACAACAGATATGCTATATGGTTTATTGTTTTTATAAATAAAAATATAATTATCTTTGCTTATTTTATCCTTTGGATATTTTAAAGGATATTCATCAATTATTTGAAGACATCTTTTTGGTAGCGTGATTTTTCTATCTGAATAAATATTTTTAGTTGTTGTTTTAGAGTTGGAAACGCTGTCCCAAGTCCCGTTTATATGTAAAACATTATTTTCGATATTCTTGCTTTGAATCGCTACACATTCTCCAAATCTTAGACCTGTAAGTGACATAAATTCAATTAATAATGAGGTTGATTTATCAATTACTGCCATATCTTTTATGACCTGTTTTAATTCGCTACGCTCAAGATATTTTTCTTTTTTCTTTTCTCTTTGTTCTAGGGTTAAGACTTTCTTTTTGATTTTCACATTAGAAATAGGATTAACTGAAAGATATTCTTTTGATATAGCGTAGTCTAAAACCATGTTAAAAGATGCCTTAAGAGTCTTGATATAAGAATAAGAATAATTTTCTTTGTAATATAGTTTTTCCAATATCTCTAAAATAAAAACAGAGTCAACGTCTGATAATAAAGTCTCTTCACTAACTAAACTTCTAATTTTTTTCTTTGCTGTATCTCTTAGTGAGGCAGTTTTAGCTTTTACTGTCTCTTCATAAATTGAAAAATATTCGTCTTGGACTTCCCAGAAAGTGATTGAAGCTATTTTATTTTGCTCATCTTCAATTTTTTGTTTTTCTTTTTCAAGCTTTGCATCTATTTTATTATACAATAGCCTAGAAGCTTCATTTTGCGCCCTAGAGCTATTTTTATCTAGTGTTACTGATACTTTCCTTATCTTGCCTTTTGTATCTGTATAGCGCTCACAATACTTATATTTGCCATTAGGTAAATCTTCTACCCACATTTGCTTTTTATACCTCATTTCTGATAAAATGGTATAGTAAAAAGCTTGTTAAAAGCCTTTATACTATTTTATAGTTTAAATCCGCCCCTTGTCGTCAAACTTGAGCGGATTTTTTATTTATAAAATTCTTTCAGATATAATTTTTGCAATTTCAGACACATTTGCACGACTTGAGAATTCTAATTTTACTTTTCCCAAACTCGAGAACCATAATTCCAATTCGCTGTCTAAGTCAAAAGTACCAGCTGTTTCAATAGAGAAAGTTTGAATTTTAGAATAAGGAAGAGATGTGAAATCTTTTTTCTTACCAGTAATACCTTGGACATTAATAGCGATAATACGATGAGTTGTAAATACGACTCCATCACGTATCCCTTTATATGTTCCTAGGATAGACTCGCCTTTTACAAAAATCGGTGAGATATTATTAACGAAAGCATCATCATTTGTAGGTTTTAATTTAATAAAAGAAGCATTGTTAAAATCAATCATTTTTATTTTTCCTTAAATATTCGGTGGGGTTATTATATTTTTTTATTTTAAATTAGAGTTAAATTTGACTTCAGAAGGATCCATAATTGAACGGTTTTCTCCGATTTTTACACCTGAAATATAATAATTAAATTGAGGATTATTTTCTCCTTTGGAATAAGCTATCTTAGCTAGGTTTTCATTTAAAGTTTGGACTAGACTCTTTATTTCCATATTTGAATAAGATGCAAAAATAATATTCAATTGAACATCAGCAACTGGGTAAATTGAACCTTTGTCTATACTGTCAATGGCAGTATTACCTAAATTCTCATTTACAGTTTGGGCCGCAGAAGACATGGCCTCATAAAAATCGTTCTCTTTTATGCTATCCTTTTGTTCTTTTGTTGTTCCACCACTTAATATTTTAGAAGTCTTAACTACTGGTGTTGGAACTTTGTCTCCACCTAAGTCTACATTCTTGATATTAACTACAAAGTCCACTTTTGTTCCATCAGTCCAACTTTCTGCATCATGTTCATCAGCGTATAACATCATACCAGCAATTGATGATTGTTCTGGGGCTTTTACATACACTGTATAGTTTCCAGTTGAACCAGTACTCCAATTATCTGAACGCATCATTTCTCCAACAAAATGATATTCTTCTCCAGATTTTAAAGTTCCATTATTTGTTTTTTCAACAAGCTTATCTGGGGTTGTTTCAATAGGTTTTGGAGCAACTGAGGTTTCTTGTTTAGTAGTATCTTTTTCCTGTGAAGCCTGTTTTTCTTTTTTTGAACTAGCAGAGGTAATGGATTGGCTAGTTTTTGTTACTTTGGGTGTTGCTTCTGATTTAGAATCTGTATTTGTTGTATTCGAAGTAACTGCACTGCCAATAATCGAAATGACAATCAGTGATATAGCAACTATGAAAGATGTTTTTGGTTTGAATTTTGTATACTGTCCTCTTTTTTTAGATTTTACAAATGAATATAAAGCATAACCAAATATTATCACGCCTGAGATGAGGGCTATTGGCCACAATTTAAATAGTAAGCTTATACATATTATAAAAACTATAATTTTAAACCATTTTGTGTTTTCCCATAAATTTTTTAGTTTTTCCATAAACTTTCTCCTAACCTAGCTTTTAACGAGAATCAAGACATTGCTCGTAGTTTTACTTATTTAATTAGTTCCCAATAATAGCTGGAATTCTTTTTCTGCCATATTAAAGAAATTATGACTTAGATGATAATGATCCAAAAATTGGTAAACATTAATAGCTTCAATTACATCAAAATAACTAATGTAATCTACGATATAATCATGCATTTCTTGCTTATTTATACTAACTTTTATTTCATCTTCAAATATTTCAGTGATAGCTTCATGCAGCTCTAAATATTCATTTTTGATGATTGACTCAGCCAATTCAAAAGGTGCATCTGTTGTATTCACAAATACATTGAAATATTCATAGCTTCCCCCATTGGCTTCAAATATTTCCCAAAGCAGAAGAATCGCTTCGTGGTTTGCTCTAACTTCTTGTGGATTGATTGCATCAAAATATTTTCCACGATGGTTATCTTTATTAATGATATGAATCAATTCATGAGCAACTTCGAAAGGAGTTGCTTCATCAGAATTATAAATCATTATCCTAGCATCAACATTAACAACTGCCGGTAGTGGCATAGATTTAATATCACATATTTTGAATCCACATTTTTCAATTTCTTCAAGGAGATATTCTAAAAGATCCTGTCTGCTCATAGAAACCTCCTATTTGTCTTCTAGCTCTTTTCCTAGAGCTTTTTTCATAGCTTCTTTTACTTCATCAGTTAGAGGTCTGCCATCAAATGAAACCCACTTGTCCCAATCAACTTTATTATCATCCACTAAATCTGCAAGGTCAAATTTTTCTTGTTCGTTTTTAATAGAAACAATTTTAGATTTCTGCTCTTCTTGTTCTTTTAATTGAACATTTGCAGTCTCTAAAACTATTTTTTGTCTTGGCTCTTCGAGTTGTGAACTGATTTGATTTATTTCTTCTACTATAGGAGACTGTTTTTTTGTTTTATTAGGCATTTCATCTTTAGATATACCTAACAGATACTCTGTAGATATTCCTAGGACTCTAGCAAAATCATCAGCACGATTCAACGGGAATTCTCTACTAAAATTAAAATATCTAGATATAGCAGATTTCGCCATATCAACTCTTCTAGCTAATTCAGATATGGAAAGATTTTGTTTATTTTTTTCATCTATTAGTATTCTTACAATTTCTTCATTTGTTCGCATGATTTTCTCTCTATAAACTTGATAAAAACATTATACCACTGTTCCCGAAAAAGCACAAGATGTAAACAAAAAAAGTTTTTTTGTTTTTTTTTATAACTTTTCTGTTGACAAAAGAGAACGATAGTGATATTATTGATTTGTTCCCGAAAAAGAACGAAAGGAGAAATGAATATGACTATTGATTTAAACAGAATCAAAGCAGAACGAATCGCAAATGATTTGACACAAGACGAAGTTGCTAAGCGAATGGGATGGAAAACACGAGCCGCTTACGCAAAACGAGAAAACGGCATTGTGTCTATTGGGGCTAATGAGCTTATCAAATTGGCTTCTATTTTTGGATACGATAAAGAAGATTTAGGCATTTTTTTTAAAGCGAACGTTCCCGAAAAAGAACGAAACTAGAAAGGATTCAAAAATGAATCAATTAATTACAATCACACAAAACGAAAACAACGACCAAGTAGTAAGCGGTCGTGAACTGCATGAATTTTTAGAAGTAAAAACTCCTTATCATATTTGGTTTGAAAGAATGGCAGAATATGGATTTACTGAAAACGTTGATTTTATAGGTTTTGAACAAAAAAGTTCAAAACTAGGCGGTCGTCCAAGTGTTGACCATGCGTTAAAAATTGACATGGCCAAAGAAATTTCAATGATTCAGCGTAATGAAAAAGGAAAACAAGCCCGTCAATATTTCATTGAAGTTGAAAAAGAACTCAAACAACAGCTTTTACCGCAAACTCCCGAACAACAAATTGCATTACTTGCTCAAGGTAATGTGAACTTGAACAAAAAGGTCGAACAAATCGAAAATTCAGTTCTTGATTTGACTGACCGATTCGGGCTTCCATCAAATAAAGCTAAAGTTTTGCAAAAGAAAGTAGCAAGCAAAGTTTATATGTTTACTGGCGGTAAATATTCAAACGCTCATAAAAAATTAGGAGCTAAGGTATTCAGAGAATTTTATAAAGATTTGAACAATCGCTTCAATGTTGTGAAATATAGCGATATTCCATTAAGCCGTTATGACGAAGCAACAGAATATCTTGATATGTGGCAACCATCTTTCAATACAATGCTTGAAATTCGTGGATTGAACTCACAAACCAGCTTTGACTTTGAAGCTTAGAAAGGAAATCAGATGGAATATAAAGATGATGATTACTTGACTACTCAGCAAGTAGCGGAAAAGTTTTCCATCCATGACCAAACAGTTTATCGACGTAGAAAAGCAATGGAGCTATTTCCACAATTTAAGTCTGGTATTTTCATGAATGGACGTAGATTTCGATACAAAGAAATTAGAGACTTCATGCAGTTTGTAAATACTCCTGAGTATAAGCAAGAACTTAAAAAGCGTCAATCAGTTATCAAATAAGAAGAGGCACTCATGACCTACACATACATAGTCAACCCAGAAACGGGCGAAATCTTGTTTGACCTGGTTCACGACTTAATCACACAAAACATTCGAGCAATCAAGATCATTGCTAAGAAATTAAATGCGGTGCTCCGCTAGAAAAGAGAAAAGATGAGCATAAATTTTGAAGAAATAGAATCAATTGTTGTAGAAACAGATGAAAAAAACTCTATACCCATTGCAACAATCACTGCGGATACAGTGAAACCAGAGCAAGGTTATAGAGTTAGAATTAAGCCTAAAATTAAAAATTAGCCCTTAGGTGGAAATGGATCATTGCCATAACTGTTACGTTCACGGATTTGTCCGTTACGGCCATGTATAAACATTTCAGAGTTTTGATTTTGAGAAATCTGAATTGCTTTGTTAATAGCTTCGGCTTGAGTTCTGAAGTTTGCAGTAGCTTTAGAGTTTCCTGCTCCTTTAACATTCCAACCACCGTTACTATCTGGGACAACATGTTGATTTTTACCTGGCATATAGTCTCCTTTCAATAATATTTTGAAAAACAGGAGGATGTTAGTTGGTATTAACGGATTTATCCTGAATTTCATTAACTCTATTATACTGCTACAAATTGTTTTAGTCAACATAACATACTATATATTGTGTTTAATTATGTAAAAAACAAGAAAGGGACACTAAATGTTGTGGTCGAAGATAAAAACTAAACTTGTTGAGAAAAATATGACCGAGTATGAACTTGGAAAAGTTACAGGACTTGGCGCTCAACAAATTCATCAATTTAAAAAAAGAAATTCTGAAAATCCTCGTTGGCTAACAATGGTCAAAATAGCGGATGCACTAGACATCAGCTTAGATGAATTCAGAGAGAAAGGAAAATAAAATGTTCGGATTTAAAACAGAAGAAGAAAAAGAAATTCTTGCTGATTACAATAATGTAGTCCGTGATATGAAAGAGTTGAAGGACCTGGTAGATCAAATGACGGTCACAATCGCAACACAAGCTCAAATGATTGATACAAGAGACCAATTGCTCGATGAAGCATATTTAAAACTTGAATCAGCCGAAACAGAATTAATTATTCGTCGCAAAAATGATGAATTTCGTCAGAAGTTAGCGGTGATGAAATGAAAAATCAAGTAAAAACAATTAATCATCTTGGGCAAGTAGTTTATCAAGAGTCAGTCGAATTTTATAAAGAAAAACTCTCAGTTTACTCAAAAGATTTTCTTCAAAAT